>JAABUN010000121.1_pt1 | contig 185944 bp, 212 predicted proteins | sample 5559311 | NCBI WGS metagenome assembly JAABUN01 (sample SAMN10711877, study PRJNA513370) | rock metagenome | isolation source: Antarctica rocks | place: Antarctica: Victoria Land, Siegfried Peak sud | reverse complement strand
GCGGCGCCGGACGCGGGCGCGGCGGCGCCGGACGCGGGCGCGGCGGCGCCGGACGCGGGCGCGGCGGCGCCGGACGCGGGCGCGGCGGCGCCGGACGCGGGCGCGGCGGCGCTCGGTGCCGCGACGGCGGCGCGGGGCGCGGCGGCATTCCCGGTCCCGGCCGCGCAGAGGCCGACGAGCAGCAGCAGGCAGGTGAGCAGCGCTGCGGCTGGGCCCTGCCGGACGACACGCCGTGCGCGGCGTCGGGTGCACGTGTCGGGCACAGGTGTCCTTCGACGGAGACGATCGCGGGTCACACTATGGCCGGTCTCGACGACATTGTGCCGGAGCTGAGACCGCGGCGCCCTGGGCGCCGCGGCCCAGGGAGGTCGGTGGGGTGGAGCTGAGGGGATTCGAACCCCTGACCCCCTCGATGCGAACGAGGTGCGCTACCGGACTGCGCCACAGCCCCCGAGGACCAACCGGACGCTACCAGTCGCCCGAGGCCCGGCGGACCCGCCGCAGCTCGACCTGGTCGACGTGCTCTTCGGCGTGACCGCGGGCGTACTCGTGCGTCGGCGGCCGGCTCGGCACCGGCGCGGGCGGCTGCGGCGCCTGCGGAGCGGTGACGTAGGTGGGGACTGGCACCGGCACCGGCTGCCACGGTTCGCCCTGGGCGCCCCTGGCCGGCCGGACAGCCACGTCGGGGATCTCCATCTGCACCGCACGCGCCGCTGGTCGGGCCGGCATGCGGTTCGGGATTCCGGCGACGTGGTGCGGCGAGACGACGCGCCGGGCCCGCTCGGCGCGCTCGCGCACGAACGCGAGCCGGGCCCGCTCGGCGCGCGCCTCGGCCCGGGCGGCCACCCGATCGGCCTGCTGCTGCGCGGTCAGGACCGGTGCCCCGCGCACCGGCCGAGAGCCGGGGGGGCGCGACACGGCGGGGCCGTGCGCGACAGGCTCAGCAGCGCCACCAACGCTCTTCGGGACGCCAGCGGACCGCACCGGCTCGCGCGCTGACCGTCCGGCGCGCCGGTCCGCCGTCGAGGCGATGGCCCCGAGATAGGCGACGAGCAGCAGGTCGAGGGCCACGTGCACCCACAGCAGCCAGGCGGGGCCCACCAGGGCTCCGAGCAGCGTGAGGACCGCGAGCACGGCGAGCACGACGACCACCTGGCGCCGCCGACGGGCGGCTGCGCCCACCGGCCGCGAGGCGCGTCGACCCGGGGCGCCACGCAGAGGCGGCCAGCCGGCCAGGGACCGCACGGCGATGCCGCGCCGCGGGCGGCCGGCGGCACTCACGCGGCGACTCGTCGGGCGGCCGGGCGGGCGCGGGACAGCCGGACCCGGGACCGGCAGCCGACGCGAGGTGATCGGCTCGACGGTCCGGACGGCACCCGCAGAGCGCGGGCCGCGCCGCGAGAGCACCCGCCTCGCCTCCTGCACGCGCTCAGCCGTGGCCGAGGTGCGCACCTCGTGCGAGCGCAGCGCCATCGGCACCAGCACGGCGAGCCAGGCGCCCACGATGAGAAGGAGGATCAGACCGCTGCCCACAACTGCGAACCGTAGTAACCGCAGGTCAACCAGGCGTGGCGGCGCGCCGGGGAACGACGCAGATCTTCAGCCGAGAAGGGTGCGCAGCACCCCGCCGGGCACGTCCTCGACGAGCAGCGCGAAGCCCAGGTGGTCGCGCCAGGCCTCGTCGATGAACAGGTAGCGCCGGTGCCGAGCCTCCTCGTGGAAGCCCAGCTTGCGCACCACGCGCAGCGACGCCTCGTTCTCTGGGCGCACGTTGGCCTCGACGCGGTGCAGCCCCACCGGCCCGAAGCAGTGGTCGAGCACGAGCGCGAGCGCGAGGGTCGTCACGCCCCGCCCCGCGACGCGGGCGTCGATCCAGTAGCCGACGTGCGCGTTGTCGAAGGCTCCCCGCGTCAGGCCGCCGACGGTGATGCCGCCCACCAGGCGCTGCTCGAGCGTGACGGCCAGCGGCAGCATGCGACCGCTGCGGGCCTCGGCCCGCTGCTGGCGTCGCATCTGGGCAAACACCGCGAGGCTGTTGCGCTCGTGCCAGCTGCTCTCGGGCTGACCCGGCGGTCGGCCCTCCCACGGCGCGAGCCAGGCATCGTTGGCCCGCCGTACCTCGACCCAGGACCGGGCGTCACCGCGGCGGTGGGGCCGCACGCCGACGAGCCCGGCCGGACCGGCGTGGGCGAGCGCGACCGGCCAGCCGGGGGCACTCACCCGTGCCCGCCGCCTCCGCGCAGCTGGTGCAGCGCGTGCCCGAGCACCGGCTCGAGCGCGGCCAGGCCGTCGCGCACGCCGCCCGGCGAGCCGGGCAGGTTGACCACGAGCGCGCTGCCGAGCGTGCCGGCGACGCCGCGCGAGAGCACGGCGGTGGGTACGGCGTCCGCGCCGGCGCGGCGCACCGCGTCGGCGAGGCCGGGCGCGTCGCGCTCGAGCAGCGCCCGGGTGGCCTCGGGGGTGACGTCGCGCGGCGACAGCCCGGTGCCGCCGGTGGTGAGCACGAGCTCGGCGCCCCCGGCCACCGCGCCACGCAGCGCCTGCTGCACGAGCGGCACGTCGTCGGGGACGACCACCGGCTCGTCGACCGACAGCCCCAGGCGGCGCAGCGCCTCGACGAGCTGGGGACCGGTCGTGTCGGGACGCTCGCCGCGGGCCGAGCGGTCCGACACGACCACCACGACCGCCCGGGCACCCGGCGGGGGGGACGCGCTCACCGGACCCAGTCCCCCGTCTTCCCGCCGGTCTTGGACTCGACCTGCACGGCCTCGATCACGGCTCGGGGGTCGACCGCCTTGACCATGTCGACCAGCGCGAGGCAGGCGGTCGCGACCGCCGTCAGCGCCTCCATCTCGACCCCGGTGCGGTCCGTGGTGCGCGCCGTCGCGGCGACCTCGACACCCTCGGAGGTGACCGTGAGGTCGACGTCGATCCCCGAGAGCGCGATCGGGTGGCACAGCGGGATCAGGTCGGGGGTGCGCTTGGCGCCCATGATGCCGGCGATCCGCGCGACCGCGAGCGCGTCGCCCTTCGGCACGCCCTCGCCCCGCAGCAGCGCCACGCAGGTGTCCGACAGCCGCACCCGACCGCTGGCCGTCGCCGTGCGGCTGGTGACCGCTTTCCCGCCGACGTCGACCATGCGCGCCGCGCCGCGCTCGTCGACGTGCGTGAGGCCGCTCGGGACCTGCGGGGCGCTCACCGGCTGCGCCGCTCGAGCACCAGCACCTCGACCTGCTCGCCGGCCTGCACCACCTCGACGTCCTCGGGGACGACGGCGAGGGCCGTCGCCCGCGACATACCGGCCAGCAGGTGCGAGCCGGAGCCGCTCACCGGCGCAGCGACGTAGGAACCCGCCTCCACGCTCAGCACCACGCGCAGGAACGACCGTTTGCCGGCCGGGCTGGTCAGGCGCTCCCGGGCGACCGCGCGCACCCGGGGCCGCTCGATCGGGCTCGCCCCGAGCATGGTGCGCAGCGCCGGTCGCACAAAGGCCTCGAAGCTGACCAACGCGCTCACCGGGTTGCCGGGCAGCCCGAACACCGGCGTGGCGTCCGGGCCGATCGTGCCGAAGCCCTGCGGCATGCCCGGCGACATCGCCACCCGGTCGAAGCGGACGGTCCCGAGCCGGGACAGCACCTCTTTGACGACGTCGTAGGCGCCGACGCTGACCCCGCCGCTCGTGACCAGCACGTCGGCGCGCACGAGCTGATCCTCGAGCGTCGCGGCGAGCTGGCGCGGGTCGTCGGGCACGATGCCGACGCGGTAGGCGATGGCCCCCGCCTCGAGCGCTGCCGCGGTCAGCGCCGGGCTGTTGGCGTCGACGATGCGACCCGGGCTGAGCGGGTGACCGGCCTCGACGAGCTCGGATCCGGTGGACACGACCACCACCCGCGGGCGAGGGCGCACCAGCAGGCGCGAGCGGCCGACCGCCGCGGCCAGGCCGATCTGCGCCGCGCCGAGGTGAGTGCCGGCGCGCAGCACCACCTCGCCGGCGGCGACGTCCTCGCCGGCCCGCCGCACGTGCTGCCCGGGCGTGGGCGCCCGGGCGATGCGCACGCTCGCGACGCCGCCGTCGGTCCACTCGAGCGGCACGACGGCGTCGGCCCCCGCCGGCATCATGGCGCCGGTCATGATGCGCACGCACACACCCGGCTGCACCCGCAGCGGCGAAGCCGGCCCGGCCGCGATGTCACCGGTGACCGGCAGCACCACCGGGGCGTCCGCGGTGGCGGCGAGCACGTCGTCGCGCCGCACGGCGTAACCGTCCTGCGCGCTGTTGTCGAAGCCGGGCAGCGGCGCCGGGGCCTCGACGTCCTCGGTCAGGACGCAGCCGTGCGCGTCCATCAGCCCGAGCTGCAGCGGCGCCAGCGGCGTCACGACCGACAGCACCCGCGACAGGTGCTCCTCGACCGGGATCAGCGCGGCGCCGGTGCTCATGGGCGCGAGGCTACGACGGTGGACCCGCCCGCGACTGCAGCGGCAGCTCGGGAGGGGCGACGCGCAGCGCGTCGCGGCCCTCGCGCTTGGCGGTGTAGAGGGCATCGTCGGCGCGCCGCAGCAGCGTGGCGGGGGTGTCCCCGTGCGCGGGGAACACCGCGATGCCGATGCTGACGGTCAGCTGTAGCGGTGAGCCGGACGGCCCCTGCCCGTCGGCTCCGAACGGAGATCCGGCGACGGACTGGCGGATGCGCTCGGCCACCTGCACCGCGCCGGCCTCGTCGGTCTCGGGCAGCACGACGACGAACTCCTCACCGCCGTAACGGGCCAGCAGGTCGACGTCGCGGACCTGCCCGCGCAGCCGCTCGGCCAGCTCGACGAGCACCGCGTCGCCCCGCTGGTGGCCGAAGGTGTCGTTGACGACCTTGAAGCGGTCCAGGTCGAGCATGAGCAGCGCGAGCGGCCGGTGGAACCTGGCCGCCCGCTCCAGCTCCTTGCTCACCGACATCTGGAAGTACCGGTAGTTCCACAGCCCGGTGAGGCCGTCGGTGAGCGACTGACGTCGGGTCTCCTCGTGCAGCAGCACGTTGTCGACGGCGGCCGTCGCCTGGCCGGCGAGCGTCCGCAGCGTCGCGAGGTCCTGCTCGGAGAAGGGACCGTCGCGGTCGAACAACGCGAGCACGCCCACCACGGCGCCGGAGCGCACCAGCGGCATCGCGGCCAGCTCTATCTCCCGCGGTTCCCCGGCGAGCGGTCGCATGGCCGCATCCACGTAGCCGGACACCGGCAGGCCGGTGCGGGCCACGCCGCCGAGGATGCCCTCGCCGACGGGCACGCGCAGGTCGTCCGGCACCCCGCGCGCCGCCAGTCCGTCGCCGACCACGACCTCGAGCGCCTCGCCGCGCACCAGCAGCACGGCGCCCGCCCGGGCGCCGGTGGAGGCCAGCGCCGTCTCGAGCACGATCTCGAGCAGCCGGTCGAGGTCGTGCGTGCCGGACAGCGCGTCGCCGAGCCGGGCCACGGTGGCCTGCACCTCGCTGCGGCTCTGCTGCAGCGCCCCGACGTAGCCCCGCAGCTCGTGCGTGACGGCGTTGAGGTTGCCGGCGAGCTGGCCCAGCTCGTCGCGCTCGTTGACCGGCAGGGTCCGGCTGAGGTCGCCGCTCGCCACCCGTAGCGCCGCCTCGTTCAGCTCCTCGATCGGGCGGGACGTGGCGCGGGCCAGCAGCACGGCGATGCCGGTGGCCACGAGGGCGCAGACCCCGGTCAGCAGCAGCAGCGGGAGCAGGATCGCGGTGCGGTCGCCCCGCGGTGTGGTGAGCAGCACGCCGACCGGCTCCATCGGACGGGGTTCGTGCAGGATCGCGAGGGTGTCGCCGTCGGTGGTGGGCTCGTCGTTGCCGGCCGCGCGGGCCGCGGACAGCACGCGGAAGGGCACCGGGGCGCTGCTGGCCACCGGCCTGCCCCCGGACAGCAGGACCACCTCGCCGCTGCCGAGCGTGGCCTTCAGGCGCAGCGCCAGCTTGTCATCGACGCCGAAGGCGGCGATCGCGGCCCCTTGCGGCCGCGGCTCGGCGCCTACCACGGGACGCGCGAGCCCCGCGATGGCGGCGATCCACGTGCCGCCCTCGGCGTCGACCACCACCGCACCGTCGGTGCAGTCCTCGCTCGCCGGTCCGGCCGGTGTCAGTCCCGCCGAGGCGACGAGCTGCCCCGAGGCGTCGACGACCGCGACCGCGTCGGCCAGGCCGCGGTCGCGGATTCCCTCGAGCGCGGCCGGCAGCGACCCGGCGGGCGCGGCGACCACGGTGCGCGCCGTCAGCTCGGCGGCCGCGCGAGCCCGGCCGCAGAGCTCGTCGAGCACCTCCCCGGTGATCCGCGCGCTCGCCGTGAGCCCGCGGTCCTGCCGCGCGTCGACGACACCCGGCAGCGCGACGGTGAGGATCACGCCGACCGCCAGCAGCGGCAGCGTCACCACGACAACGAGTGCCGCGGTCAAGCGCGTGCGCAGCGTGATGGTGACCTCCGCAGTCTTCCCGCCTCGAGTCGCGTCTCGGGACGCCGGTCCGTGCCTGCGATCCTGTCGCACGTGGCGTCTCAAGGCATCGGCGCGAAAGCGGCCTGGCGTGAGCGCATCCTTGCAGGACGCGCCGCGTCGGGCACCCTGGCTCGCGCCCGGGCCGCGTCGGCACTGGTCGAGGCGCTGCTGCCGGGTGCGGTCGGACCGGTCGCCGCCTACGCCTCGATCGGTACCGAACCGCCCACCGGACCGCTGCTTCATGCGCTCGCGGCGCGCGGACCGGTGCTGCTGCCGGTGCTGAGGGGCGACGGCGAGCTCGACTGGGCGCCCTACGAATCCGACCGGCCGCTCGTCAGGGCCGGGCGCGGGCTGCTGCAGAGCGCCGCCGAGCCGCTCGGACCGGACGCCGTCGCCGAGTGCGCGCTCGTGGTCGTGCCCGCGCTCGCTGTCGACCGGCGCGGCGTGCGACTGGGCCGCGGAGCGGGCTGCTACGACCGGGCACTGGCCCGCGCCACCGGCACGGTAATCGCCGCCCTGTACGACGGCGAGCTGGTCGGGCGGCTGCCGCACGAGCCGCACGACCGGCCGGTGCACGCCGTGGTGCTGCCGAGCCGCGGTCTCGTCAGGCTGCGGGGTGCGGGTCTCCCCGGTGACGGTGGACGGCCCGGCGCGTCCTGACGCACACTGGCACTCTGCGGTCGTGAGTGCCAGACCGTGCCTCCACCCCGCCGTGCCAGACAGGAGCCCCACCGTGCCCACCTACCAGTACGCCTGCACGGCGTGCGACGAGCGGCTCGAGGCCGTGCAGGCCTTCACCGATGTCCCCCTCACCGAGTGCCCCGCGTGCGGCGGCCGGCTGCGCAAGGTCTACGGCGCCGTCGGCGTGGTGTTCAAGGGCTCGGGCTTCTACAAGAACGACAGCCGCGCGGGCTCGGGCGGCGACGGCAAGGGCGAGAAGGGCGAGAAGGGCGAGAAGGGCGAGAAGGGCGAGAAGGACGCTGCGGCCAAGGGCGACGGCAAGGCCAAGACCGAGAGCGGCGCGGACGGCGCCAAGGCCGGGTCGGGCACCGGCGGCGGCGCGAAGGACGGCGCGTCGAAGGGCTCGTCACCCGCGGCGACCGGCTCGGGCAGCACCGGCGGCAGCAAGGCAGCCTCCACCGCCGGATAGCACCTGCGCGGTGTCCCCGCAAGGTGGTGCGCGCAGGTGTGGGCGACGGGCGGTCGGCCGCGGTGCGCCCGGCGTCCGGCCTAGGGTCGCGCCGACGACAGGAGGTGCCGGGTGGCGGAGTCCGCGCAGATCGGGGTCATCGGCGGGTCGGGGCTCTACGCCCTGCTCGACGACGCGCGCGAGGTGCACGTCGAGACGCCCTACGGGCCTCCGAGCGACCCGGTGGTGCTCGCCGAGGTCGCCGGGCGATCGGTCGCGTTCCTGCCGCGGCACGGCCGGGACCACCGCTTCCCGCCGCACCGCATCCCCTACCGCGCCAACCTCTGGGCGCTGCGCAGCCTGGGCGTGCGTCAGGTGCTGGCCCCGTGCGCCGTCGGCGGCCTGCGTCCCGAGCTGGGGCCTGGCTCGCTCGTGGTGTGCGACCAGCTCGTCGACCGCACAAGCGGGCGGGAGCAGACCTTCTACGACCGCGGCGCCGTGCACGTCGGCTTCGCCGAGCCGTACTGCCCGCATGGCCGGCGGGTGGTCCTCGGGCAGGCGGAGCGGTCCGGCTGGCCGGTGGTCGACGGCGGCACGATGGTGGTCGTCGAAGGGCCGCGGTTCTCCACCCGCGCCGAGTCGCAGTGGTACGCCGCGCAGGGCTGGTCGGTCGTCAACATGACCGGGCACCCCGAGGCGGTGCTGGCTCGCGAGCTCGCCCTCTGCTACACCCCGATCGCGCTCGTCACCGACCTCGACGCCGGCATCGACGGCGGACCGGTCGTCGACCAGCACGAGGTGTTCCGGGTGTTCGCCGAGAACACCGGACGGCTGCGCGCGCTGCTGCTCGAGGTCGCCGCCGCCCTGCCCACCGAGCGGGCCTGCCCGTGCGCCGGATCTCTGGACGGGCTCGACACCGGGGACGTGCTGCCGTGACGCGACCGGCACAGGCGCGCTCGTGCTGACCGGCCTGGGGCTGCACCAGCTGCGTCTCGCGCTGGCCCGCCGGCGGGTGCTGCTGGCCGCGGGGCTCGCCGCGGCCTCGGTGGCCGCCGGGCTGTCGGCCGTCGCGCCCCCGGCCGTGGCCGGCACGTCCGTCGTCGCCGCGGCCCGCGAGGTGCCGGCCGGCACCCGGCTCCGCGCCGCCGACCTGACCACGGTCGAGCTGCCGGCAGGGGCGAGTCCCGCCGGCACGGCCGATTCCGTGAGCGCGTTGGTCGGCCGGGTCGTCGTCACGCCGGTGCGCCGAGGCGAGCCGCTCACCGACGCACGGCTGCTCGGACCGAGCCAGCTCGACATCGACGAGGTGGCCGCGCCGGTACGCGTCGCCGAGCCGGCGGTCCCGCTGCTGGTGCGGGCCGGTGACCGGATCGACGTGCTGGCGGCCTCGCCGCAGGGCGGCGAGCGCGCCGCGATCGTCGCCTCCCGCGTGCGCGTGCTCGCGCTGCCCACCGCCGATGCGCCGTCGGCAGACGGTGCGCTCGTCGTCGTGGCGACCAGCCGCTCCGTCGCGGCGCGCCTCGCGGCCGCCGCGGTCACCAGCCGGCTGTCGGTGCTCGTCCTACCCGGCTGACGTCCTCAGGGCTGACGTCCTCAGGGCTGGCGTCCTCCATGATGGCGACGTCCCGGCTGGCGTCCTCCCGGATGGGCGCGGGCTTCGGCTCCTTGCCGCGCCAGGCGAGCGACTGCGCATCGAGCCGGCGCAGCAACGGATCGCCCTCCACCAGCAACCGTTCGGCCAGCTCGACCGCCTCGGTCAGGCGGTGGTCGTCGAGCTGCCGGTAGGCCGCGGTGCGGCGGTCGAGGGCGTCGTACCAGCACCCGCCGACCACCGCGTCGAGCAGCACCCGTCCAAAGCAGTGGTCCCGGCGCAGCACCCAGCCACCGCGCGCGGCCGCCGCGGGCAGCTGCTCGCGCACGAGCTGCAGGTAGCGCCGCTGCAGAGCGTTCCGGCCCGGCGCCGGGGCGGCGTCCGGCTCGCGCACGGCTGGCACCTTCCCCGGTAACCGGTGGCCACGCCTGCGCACCGTGCCTGCGCACTGCGGCAGGATCGTCGCCGACACGCACCCGATCGAGCATCGAGGACGGATCCATGGACGGCTTCAAGAAGTTCCTGCTGCGCGGCAACGTCGTCGACCTGGCCGTCGCGGTGGTCATCGGCACCGCCTTTGCCGCGCTGGTGATGACGTTCGCAAAGGCCTTCATCACCCCGCTGGTCGGCGTGATCACCGGCAAAGCTGGAGACTTCAGCACTGCGACAGCCACGCTCGGCGGCGTGGCGTTTCCCTATGGCCTGTTCATCCAGGCGCTGATCACCTTCGTCATCACCGCGGCGGTCGTCTACTTCGTCGTGGTGCTGCCGCTCAACACGCTCATGACCCGCTACAAGACCGAGCCCGACATCGAGGCCGAGACCAAGCAGTGCCCGGAGTGCCTGTCGAACATCCCCGTCGAGGCGAGCCGCTGCGCCTTCTGCACGATCGAGCAGCTGCCGGCGCGCTGACCGGGCCGGCAGGTGCCCCCGGAGAGAATCGAACTCCCGACGCCCTCCTTAGGACGGAGGCGCTCTGTCCACTGAGCTACGGAGGCGGACCGCCTCGAGCCTAGCCTCGGGGCGGTGAGCCACGCACGCCCCGACGACGAGGGCCGCGACGCGTCGGTCGCCGACGCGCAGGCTCCGGCGGAGGTGACCACCGCCCGGCGGGGGCGCCGGCGCGCCGTGGGGCCCAGGGCCGCCGTCGTCACGTCAGGCGTCGACCGATCTCTGCTCACGCCCGAGCCGGCGGACGCGCCGGACGATGACGACGAGCGGTTGCGGCGTGAGGTGCCGCCGCACCACGGCAGCTGAGCGCAGACGAGCCCGGCCCCGTCGGGACCGGGCTCGTCGAGCAGAGCTGCGGGTTACCGCTGGATAGACGTCGTCGTGCTCGACGAGGACGACTGGTCCTCGTCCGGGCGCAGCCCCTTCGTGGCGGAGCCCTTGTTGGAGCGGGCCTCGCTGCGCACCTTCTCGCTCTCACTGGCGGCGCTGTTCAGCATCGTCTCCCAGCGGCCCTGCATGGGCTTGATCAGCCCACCGCCGACACCGACGACGATCGTGCCGACGACCGCGGCGAGGATCGCGTAGAGGATCGGCGTGGTCACCTGCGTGGCGACACCCACCTGGTCCAGCGCCGCCTTGATGAAGACGAGCAGCACCAAGATGGCTGCAGCGTTCGCCAGGATCGAGCCGTAGGACAGCCCGCCGAGCGAGTTCTCGATGAGCCGCTTGGCGGCGCCGGCGATGACCGCGCCGATGACCACGAGGACGACTGCGACGATGATCTTCGGGATGAGGGCGATGAACGCCGACAGCGGCTCCTGCAGCGCCGAGATGCCCAGGGTGCCGACGGCGGCCGACAGGAACGGGATGAAGATGGCGTAGAAGACCAGCTTGGCGACGATGTCGCTGGCGTCGAACGTGCTCTTGGCCAGCGCCTTTTTGATGCCGCCGCGCTCGACGGCCTTGTCGAAGCCGACTTTTTCGAGCAGCGTGTTCACGATCTTGGCGATAATCTTGGCGATGAAGTAGCCGATGATCAGGATGATCAGGAAGCCGATGAGCTTCGGGATAAAGGTGGCGAAAGAACGGAAACCATCGGTGATGGCCCCCTGGAAGTCGACCGCGAGCGGCGTGTCCATGGGTCTCCTCAGCTGGGAAGGTCCGACCCTCGTCGGACATTGCGCCCTACAGTGCCCCGATCGCGCCTCCCGATGCGGCAGGCGCGCAGTCGACGTGGCGGCGTGTCGCACCTTCGCGCGACCGCACCGGCGGCTCCGGCCCACGTAGCCCCCCGGCGGGCCAGGTGGCGCACCGCGCCCTACCGTCGCAGGCGTGACCACCGCCGTCCTCTGGTGGCGGCGCGACCTGCGCCTCGCCGATTCCCCCGCCCTGCTCGCCGCCTGCGACGCCGGTGACGACGTGCTGCCGCTGTTCGTGCTCGACCCGGTGCTGCAGCGCACGTCCGGAGCGCCGCGCCTGGCCTTCCTCCACCGCTGTCTGCGCGAGCTGTCCGAGCGCACCGGCGGTGCGCTGCGGGTGCTCGAGGGCGACCCTGAGCGGGTCGTCGCCCGGGTCGTCGCCGAGACGGGGGCGCAGAGCGTGCACATCAGCAGCGACCACGCGCCGTACGGAGCCGCGCGGGACCGTCGGGTCGCCGCCACGCTCGGCGACGTTCCGCTCGTCGCCACCGGGTCGCCCTACGGCGTCACCCCCGGCGCGCTGTCGAAGGACGACGGCTCCGGCTACCAGGTGTACAGCCCCTACGCCCGGGCCTGGCGGGCCCGCGGGCTGCACAGCCCGGCGCAGGAGCCGCGGGTGGTGCGCTGGACCGACGGTGGGCTCGCCACGGACGCGGTGCCGCCCGACCCCGACCTCGGCGGGGCGACGCTGCCGGAGGCCGGCGAGCACGCCGGGCTCGCCCGCTGGCAGGAGTTCCTCGCCGACGGGGCCGACCAGTACGCCGCGCGTCGCGACGCCCCGGGCGTCCGCGGTACGTCCGAGCTGTCGGTGTACCTGAAGTACGGCTGCCTGCACCCCCGCACCCTGCACGCCGGGCTCGGCCCGCTCACCCGGCAGGACGAGGGGGCGAGCACCTTCGCCGGCGAGCTGATCTGGCGCGACTTCTACGCCGACGTGCTCTGGCGCCGGCCCGAGTCGGCGCGCGAGGAGCTGCAGCCGCAGATGCGACGGCTCACCTACGACGAGGGCGAGGAGGCCGAGCGCCGCTGGACCGCCTGGGCGCAGGGCGCCACCGGGTACCCGATCGTCGACGCCGGCATGCGCCAGCTGCTGGGCGAGGCGTGGATGCACAACCGCGTACGCATGATCGTCGGGTCGTTCCTCACCAAGGACCTGCACCTGCACTGGCGGCGCGGCGCGCGGTGGTTCATGCAGCACCTGCGCGACGGCGACCTGGCGAGCAACAACCACGGCTGGCAGTGGGTTGCCGGCACCGGCACTGACCCGTCGCCCTACTTCCGGGTGTTCAATCCGGTCAAGCAGGGCCGCGACCACGACCCCGACGGCGACTACATCCGGCGCTGGGTGCCCGAGCTGCGCGACGTGCCGGGCACGGGCGTGCACGAGCCGTGGCGGCTGCCCGGCGGCCCTCCGAACGGCTACCCGATGCCGATCGTCGACCACGCGGCCGAGCGCAAGGAGGCGCTCACGCGCTACGCCGACGTCCGCCAGCGCTGATGGCCCTTCCTTTCGGGACCAGCCGCAAGGGGGTAGACCCCCGCCATGCCGCGCCCCGACTGGCCGACCGCGTCCGCCTACGTTCCCGCGGGAACGCCCGACCTCCAGGCCCTGGCGCACGCCGCCACCGGCTGCCAGGGCTGTCCGTTGTGGGAACCGGCGACGCAGACGGTCTTCGGCGACGGCCCGCCCGGCGCCAGGGTCGTGCTTGTCGGCGAGCAGCCCGGCGACATGGAGGACCGCGCCGGCCGGCCCTTCGTCGGACCGGCCGGACGCCTGCTCGACGGGGCGCTGGAGGAGGCGGGCATCGACCGCTCGACGGCCTACGTCACCAGTGCGGTCAAGCACTTCAAGTTCCGGGCGCAGGGCAAGCGGCGAATCCACGCCTCCCCCGACACATGGGAGGTGCGCGCCTGCACACCGTGGCTGCAGGCCGAGCTCGGGGCGCTCAAGCCCGAGCTCGTCGTGCTGCTGGGAGCGACCGCCGGCAAGGCCGTCTACGGACCGTCGTTCCGGGTGACCCATCAGCGCGGGGTGCTCATGCGCTTCCCGCCGAACGGTGACACCGACCGCTTCGGCGCCGGTCAGGCCCTCGCGACGCTGCATCCCTCGGCCGTGCTGCGGGCCGACGACGTCGACGCCGCCCGCGACGGCCTCGTCGCCGACCTGCGGGTCGCCGCCGACGCGCTGTCCGGCTGACCGCGACCGGCGCGACCGCGCAGCGATGACGCGCGAGGCGGCAGCGGGGTCCCTGCGGCTGACGAGGCGCCCGTCCACCCGTAGCGTGCGGGAGTGAGCGCCCGCCGTTCCCCACCGGTAACGGTCAGCGACCCGGCCCGGGCCTCGCGGCCGCAGGTGCGTGCGGCACCCAGCTCACCCGGCCGGTCCTGGCATGCACCGGCGGTCGTGCTGGCCGCCCTGGTCCTGCTGGCGGGTGTGGCGCTGCGCTCGCCCGCCCCGCCACTGCCGGCGAACGCGTCGCCGAGCCCGGAGCCGGCTGCCGCGCCGCAGCTGGCCGTCCTCGCCGGCTCGTCGGCGTCCTCCTCGCTCGACCGCAGCCGGACCACGGCCACTGCGACGCTGACGGTGCTGCTGCGCAACGACGGCGCGAACGACGTCGCGCTGACCGGCGCGTCGCTCGGGCCGCTGCGCTACGACGGGCAGGTCCGCCTGATCGCGGGAGGCAGTGTCGGACTGCCCCTGACGAGCACGGTCTCGTGCTCGTTCTTCACGGGGCGGCCGCCGTCCACCCGCTCGTGGTCACCGCTGACGCTCGAGGTGCAGACCGGCGGGCCCACGACCCGCCTGCCGAGCGCGGACCTGCCGGTGGGTCAGCTGCGCTCGGCCGTGCGGCGCGACTGCGGCTACCCCCCGCCCGATCAGGCCGTGACCGTCGACGTGGGCAGCAACCGACCGGCGCCTGGTCGCCGAACGTGGCACCTCGACCTGACGTTGACGGTGCGCACGATCGAGGCGGTGCAGCTGCTCGACGTCGTGGGCACGCCGGGGCTGCGGGTGCGCCTGACATCACCGAGCGGCGCCCCGCTCGCCCTGCCGACGAGCCTCGACCGTCCCGACCGCGGCGCCTCGACGACCCGGCGCGTGAGCGCGACGGTGTCTGTCCGGAGCTGTCCGCCCGCCGGGCCGGCCGGCCTGAGCGTGCGGGTGAACGTGTCCGGCTCGCCGCGCGCGCTCGACGTCCCGCTCGCTCAGGTGGTCGAGGGCTTCTGCGGCAGCGGGTCGCGCGCGTCATAGCTGCGGAACCGGGGCGCCCGGGCCGCGACGACCGCGGTGATGCCCAGCACCGCGAGCCCACCGACCACCGAGGCGCCCTGCACGCCGACCAGCTCGGCGCCGCCGCCCGCCCGGGCGTCCCCGAGACGCGGCCCCCCGGCGACCACGACGGTGAAGACCCCGCCGAGCCGGCCGCGCATCTCGTCCGGCGCCGCCGCCTGCAGGATCGCGGTGCGAAAGGCCGCCGAGACCATGTCGGCCGTGCCGGCCACCGCGAGGCACAGCAGCGCCACCCACAGCGCGCTGGCGAGACCGAAGGCGGTGACGGCGGCGCCCCACACGAGGATCGAGACGACGACCGCGATGCCCTGCCGGTGCACCCGGCCGAACCAGCCGGAGAACAGCCCGCCGACGAGGGCGCCGGCCGCCAACGAGCTGTAGAGCAGCCCGGCGGTCTGCGAGCCGCCCCCGAACACGTTCTCCGCGAGCGCCGGGAACAACGCCCGTGGCATGCCGAAGACCATCGCGACCAGGTCGAGCACGAAGGTCATCAGCAGCACCTCGCGGGTGCGCAGGAACGCCAGGCCCTCCAGCACGCTCGCGAGGCCGGCCCGGCGGCCACCCCCTTCGGGAGCCATCGACGGCAGGGCCGCGACGGCGACGAGCGCGGCCGCGAACGTCACGGCGTCAAAGGCGTACGCGGCCTGGTAGTCGAGCTGCGCGACGAGCAGCCCGGCCAGCAGCGGCCCTACCGTCACCGCGAGGTTGAACTCGAGCAGCTTGATCGCGTTCGCCGCCGGCAGCAGGGACGGCGGGAGCAGGCGGGGGACGAAGGCCTGCCGGGCCGGACTGTCGATCGCCGACAGCCCGGACGAGGCGGCGACGACGGTGTAGAGCAGCCAGAGCCGGTCGTAGCCGGCGGCCGCCTGGGCGACCAGCACCACCGACAGCAGCGCCTGCCCCAGCGTGGTGAGCAGCACCAGCTTGCGGCGGTCGACCGCGTCGGCGATCGCCCCGCCGTAGAGACCGAAGACGACGAGCGGCACCAGGCCGGCGATCCCCACCAGGCCGACGGCCGCGGACGAGCTCGTGATCGCATACACCTGCAGCGGGACGGCGACGAGCGTCACCCAGGTGCCGATCACCGACACGGCCTCGCCGAGCACCAGGTAGCGGAACGGACGGGACACGCGCATCGGCGTCAGGTCGACGGCGACACCGCGCAGGAGCCCGGCGATGCCGTGCTGGCGGGCCGGGCGGCTCACGCCCTCACGGCGCCAGCCGCTCGACGACCCATCGCTCACCGTCGTCCCGGTAGCGCAGCCGGTCGTGCAGCCGGCTGGGCCGGCCCTGCCAGAACTCGACCGACCGGGGCACCACCCGCAGCCCGCCCCAGAACGGCGGTACCGGCACGTCGGCACCGGTGAAACGTCGGTCCAGCGTGTCCAGGCGCTGGTCGAGCACCTCGCGCCCGGCGATGACGCTCGACTGGTGCGACACCCACGCACCCACCTGCGACCCATGGGGCCTCGACCTGAAGTAGACCTCGGTCTCGGCGCGGGTCACCTGCTCGACCTGCCCGGCCACGGTCACCTGGCGCTCCAGCTCGACCCAGCTGAACAGCAGCGTCGCGACCGGGTTCGCGAGCGCCTGGCGCCCCTTGGTCGACGTGAGGTTGGTGAACACCACCAGCCCGCGCTCGTCGTAGCCCTTGAGCAGCACCGTGCGGGCGCTCGGCACGCCCTGCGGTGTCGCGGTGGCGAGCACGACCGCGTTCGGCTCGGTCAGCGAGCGGGCCTGGTCGAACCAGCGGGTGAACTGCTCCAGCCAGGTCGGGGCGAGGTCGCCCTCGTCGAGCCCGGTCCGGCCGTAGTCGCGGCGCAGGTCGGCGAGGTCTGCACGGCTACCCCCGGTCGTCACCGGCCCACGCTAGGCGGCCGATCCGCGGCTCACGGCGCGGGCGGGCAAGATGGACCCACCCGATGCAGACAGGAGTCTCCCTCATGGCCGACGCACCGTTCTCGCCCGGGCTGGAGGGCGTGGTCGCCTTCGAGTCCGAGATCGCCGAACCCGACCGCGAGGGCGGCGCGCTGCGCTACCGCGGGGTCGACATCGAGGACCTGGTGGGCAGCACCAGCTTCGGCAACGTGTGGGGGCTGCTCGTCGACGGCCGCTTCGACCCGGGGTTGCCGCCGGCCGAGCCGTTCCCGCTGCCGGTGCACTCGGGCGACATCCGGGTCGACGTGCAGTCGGCCATCGCGATGCTGGCGCCCGCGTGGGGCTTGCGCCAACAGCTCGACGTCGGCACCGAGGAGATCCGCGACGACCTCGCGCGCATCTCGGTCATGACGCTGAGCTTCGTCGCGCAGTCGGCCAGGGGGCTCGGCCTGCCGATGGTGCCGCAGCGCGAGATCGACAAGGCCGGCACGATCGTCGAGCGCTTCATGCGGCGATGGAAGGGTGAGCCCGACCCGGCGCACACCCAGGCGGTCGACGCCTACTTCGTCTCGGCCGCCGAGCACGGCATGAACGCCTCGACCTTCACCGCCCGGGTCATCGCCTCCACCGGCGCCGACGCTGCGGCCTCGATCTCCGGGGCGATCGGCGCGCTGTCCGGGCCGCTGCACGGCGGGGCCCCGAGCCGGGTGCTCACGATGCTCGACGACGTGGAGAAGGCCGGCGACGCCGCCGCCTACGTCAAGGGCCTGCTCGACCGCAAGGAGCGCCTGATGGGCTTCGGCCACCGGGTGTACCGGGCCGAGGACCCGCGGGCCAGGGTGCTGCGGCGCACCGCCAAGGAGCTCGGCTCACACCGCTACGAGGTGGCCGACGCGCTGGAGCACGCCGCCATCGAGGAGCTCACCAACCGCTACCCCGACCGGCCGCTGCGTACCAACGTCGAGTTCTGGTCGGCGGTCGTGCTCGACTTCGCGCAGGTCCCGGCGCACATGTTCACCTCGATGTTCACCTGCGCCCGCACCGCCGGGTGGAGCGCGCACATCTTGGAGCAGAAGCGCCTCAACAAGCTGATCCGGCCGTCCGCCCGCTACGTCGGCCCCGGACCGCGCCCGGTGTCCGAGGTCGAGCGCGGCACGCTGGCCGCGGGAAACCTGGTCTGAGCAGGGTGGCTGCCGAGAACGGTCAGGACGTCACGATCCCGGCTGAGCTGCTGCCGACCGACGGCCGGTTCGGCTGCGGTCCGTCGAAGGTGCGTCCGGCCCAGCTCGAGGCGCTGGCGGCAACCGGTCGCAGCTTTCTCGGCACCTCGCACCGCCAGGCGCCGGTGCGCGGCCAGGTCGCCCGGCTGCGCAGCGGGCTCGCGCAGCTGTTCGCGCTGCCGGAGGGCTACGAGGTACTGCTCGGCAACGGCGGGGCCACCGAGTTCTGGGACATCGCCACCTTCGGGTTGATCCGCCGCAAGAGCCAGCACCTGCGCTTCGGTGAGTTCAGCGCGAAGTTCGCCGACGCCGCCGCTGCCGCCCCGTTCCTCGACGCGCCGTCCGTCCTCGCCGCAGAGCCCGGCACGCACCCTCGACCTGAGGCTGAGGACGGAATCGATCTGTACGCCCTCACGCACAACGAGACCTCGACCGGTGTGATGATGCCGGTCCGACGGGTCCCCGGCGCAGACGACGGCGCGCTCGTCGCGGTCGACGCCACCAGCGGTGCCGGCGGGCTGCCCGTCGACCCGAGCGAGTTCGACGTGTACTACTTCTCGCCGCAGAAGTGCTTCGCCTCCGACGGCGGGCTGTGGCTCGCGCTGATGTCACCCGCGGCGCTCGACCGTATCGGCGAGATCGGCAGGTCCGACCGTTGGGTCCCGGCGTCGTACGACCTGACGAGCGCGCTCGACAACTCGCGGCTCGAGCAGACCTACAACACCCCGGCGCTCGCGACGATCTTCCTGATGGCCGAGCAGGTCGACTGGATGAACGACCAGGGCGGGCTCGACTGGGCGGCCCGGCGCACCGGCGACTCCAGCGAACGGCTGTACCGCTGGGCCGAGAAGTCCGCCTACGCCATGCCCTTCGTCACCGACCCGGCGCAGCGTTCGCTGGTCGTCGGCACCATCGACCTCGACGAGAACGTCAGTGCCGGAGCGGTCGCGAAGACGCTGCGCGCCAACGGCATCGTCGACACCGAGTCCTACCGCAAGCTCGGTCGCAACCAGCTGCGGATCGGCATGTTCCCCGCGATCGACCCGGCTGACGTCGAGGCGCTGACGGCGTGCATCGACCACGTCGTGGAGCGCCTGTCCTGAGCGGGGCGCCGCCTCCGCTGCCGCAGCCCTGGGTGCCGCGGGTCGTCAACGCGGCCCTCGGGGTGTTCCTGCTGCTGTTCGTCGCGCCCATCGTCGTCAACTTCGGCGGCAAGCCCGCCTACGTGCAGGTGGCGCTGGTGCTCGCGGTCCTGCCGGTCGTGCTCGTCGCGGCGCTGGCGCTGACCTCGGCCGCCCGGCCGGGATCGCTCGGCCGGGCCGTTCGGCGGCGACGCGCCGCCCGGCGCCCGCGCCCGTGATCAGTACGGCTCGGCGAGCGGTCGCACGTGCACGTGCGGCCGGCGACGCACCAGGTGCGGCTCGAGGCGCAGGTGGCGCAGCCGGGTCATGAGCCAGGCCGCGACCAGGCCCGACGCGGCGGTGATCACGCCTCCCGCCACGATGCTGCTGCGCGGGCCAAAGGCCTCGGCGAGCGCCCCGACCAGCGGCGCACCGGCGGGGGTGCCTCCGAGGAAGACCAGCACGTACAGGGCCATGACGCGCCCGCGCACGTGCGGGGCGCTGCCGAGCTGCACGATGGCGTTGGCGGTGGTGGTGAAGGTGAGCACGGCCACCCCCGTCGGCACGAGCAGCACCGCCATCGCGGCGTAGGAGGGGGCCAGCCCGACCGCCACCTCGAGCACCCCGAAGGCGAGCGCCGCGACGAACAGCGTCCGCTGCCGGGGCGGACCGGGCCGCCGGGCGCTCAGCAGCGCGCCGGTGAGCGAGCCGGCCGCCAGGCACGCCGACAGCAGGCCGTAGGCACCGGCGCTGAGACCGAACACCTCACGGGTCATCAGGGCGAGCGTCAGCTGGAAGTTGAGGCCGAAGGTGCCGACCATGAACACGAGCACGATGGGCACGAGCAGGTCCGGCCGGCCGCGCACATAGCTCAGGCCCTCGCGCAGCTGGCCCTTGGCCCGCGCCACGCGACGGGAGGAGAACAGCTCTGCGGGGCGGATGGCGGCAAGACCCGCGAGCACGGCGACGTAGCTGAGCGCGTTGACGGCGAACACCCAGCCGGTGCCGACCGCGGCGATGCCGAGGCCGGCGACGGCCCGGCCGACGATCCGGGCGCTGTTGAACGTCGCGCTGTTGAGGCTGACCGCGTTCGGCAGCACGTCGGGACCGACCATCTCCGACACGAACGCCTGCCGTACCGGGGTGTCGATCACCGAGGCGAGGCCGAGCGCAAAGGCCAGGGCGTAGACGTGCCAGAGCTGCACCGCCCCGGTCAGGTCCAGCACGGCGAGCGCGAGCGCGAGCACCCCCATCGCGGCCTGCGCGCCCATGAGCAGCCGGCGCTTGTCGTAGCGGTCGGCGAGCACCCCGCCGTACAGGCCGAACAGCAGCATCGGCAGGAACTGCAGGCCGGTCGTGATGCCGAGCGCGACGCCGTTGTTCCCGGTCAGCTCGAGCACGAGCCAGTCCTGCGCGATGCGCTGGCCCCAGGTGCCGGTGAGCGAGACGATCTGGCCGGCGGCGAACAGGCGGTAGTTGCGTACCCGCAACGAGGCGAAGGTGCTCACCGGGCCGCCAAGTCGTCGAGCAGGGCGCTGGCGCGACGCAGCACGTCGAGCTCGGCGGGCGACAGGGAGCTCAGCTGGCAGGCGAGCCACTGCTCGCGGCGGCGGCGGTCCTCGCGCAGCAGCGCGACGCCCGCCCGCTCGATCTGAAGCAGCACCTGCCTCCCGTCGGTGGGGTGCGCCGCACGCCGCACGAGCCCACCCGACTCGAGCGTGCCGAGCAGTGGGGTGAGCGACGGCGGCTGCACCCGCTCGACGGTGGCGAGCTCGCGGGGGGTCAGCGGTCCGTGCCGTTCGATGCTCGCGAGGGCGGAGAGCTGCGAGAGGGTGAGCGAGGTGTCGCTGCGCTCGGCCCGAAGCCGCCGGGCCAGTCGCATGATCGACAGCCGCAGCGTGCTGGCGAGAGCGGCGTCGGGACGGGTCACGTCCGGGGTAACTCGTGAGGATGGCTAACGATTCCCGTCGGTCCTGCCGGTGCTTTGCTGCGCGCCCACCACATCGCCACCCGAGGAGAGAGCCATGCACCCAGAACGACGAGCGCGGTGCCGAGCCGCGCGACGAGCGCGTCCGGTCGGGCTCGCACTGACCACCGCGTTGCTGGCCATCGCCGCGCCGATGTCGCCGGCGGTGGCCGGCGCGCCGGCCACCGCGCGCGCAGCCGCACATCCAGCCGCCCCACGCGCCGCCGCAGCCCTCACCGGACGCCGGACGACCCGTTGGGCGCTGGCGGCGCGGGCCGACATGTCGCTGCCGCAGCGGGTCGGCCAGCTGTTCATGGTCGGCACCCCCGCGACGGGCGCCGCCTCGCCGGCGGCCGACCAGATCAGCCACCGGCACGTCGGCAGCGTCATGCTCACCGGCCGCAGCGCCGCCGGTGTCGCGGCGACCGCACAGGTCAGCGGGCAGCTGCAGGCCCGCGGCACCTGGCACGCCACGACGCTGGTGCCGCTGCTCGTCGCGACCGATCAGGAGGGCGGCAGGGTGCAGGTGCTGCCGGACCCGGCTTCTCGACGATCCCGGACGCCCTCACCCAGGGCACCTGGTCGAGCGCCACCCTGCGCAGCCGGGCCGGCGGGTGGGGCAGCCAGCTGCGGGCAGCCGGCGTCGTGCTCGACCTCGCGCCGGTCACCGACACCGTGCCGAGCCCCGCCGCGGCGGCCACGAACCCGCCCATCGGGGTCCTGCGCCGCGAGTACGGCTACGACACCGCGACCGTCGCCTCGCACGCCACGGCGTTCGCGCAAGGACTGTCCGACGCGGGGGTCAGCGCCACGACCAAGCACTTCCCCGGGCTCGGCCGCGTCACGGCGAATCCCGACACGAGCTCGGGCGTCACTGACCGCACGACGGTGCGCGGCGATGCCTACGTGCAGCCCTTCCGAGCCGTCGTCGACGGCGGCGCCGGTTTCCTCATGATGTCGACGGCGTACTACGCCAAGATCGATCCGACGCATCCCGCGGCCTTCTCCTCCGCGATCGTCACCGGGATGGTCCGGGGTGACCTCGGCTTCACCGGCGTGGTCGTCTCGGACGACCTCGGCAACGCCCGGCAGGTGGCGCCGTTCTCCCCCGGCACGCGGGCCGTGTCGTTCCTGCGCGCGGGCGGCGACCTGGTGCTCACCGTCAACCCGGCCGTGCTGCCCGCCATGGACGACGCGGTGCTCGCCGAGGCCCGCGCGATCCCGCCTTTCGTGCGCAGGTCGATGCCGCGGTGCCGCGGTGCTGCAGGCCAAGGACGACCTCGGCCTGCTGCGTCGCCGCACGCTGGTGCGGCACCGCTGGCCGATCCCGCTCGGGCCCAGCCGCACCCGGTGAGGGTCCGGCCGCGCCCGCGGCCGGAGCCGCCTGCGGGCGGTCCGCGTACGGTGCACCCCATGGCCGCCCGACCCGAGGAGCACCCCGACCCGGAGCCGCTCGAGACCGACGACGTGCGCCTCGTCGGCCTCGGCATCGCACTGTGGGCGCTGGCGCTGGTCGTGCTCGCCGTGCTGCAGGTCGCGAGCGTCGGCGACGTTCAGCCCTGGTGGCTCGCGATGTGCGTCTGCGGCCTGGCCCTCGGCCTGGTGGGGGTGCGGTACTGCCAGCGCCGCCGCGACGCCTTGCCGCGCTGACCTTCCACGCCCTCGCCTACTGCACCAGGCGGGCGCGCAGCCGGCACACGGCGAGCATCCACATGAGCACGCCAAAGGCAGCCAGCACCGCCACGTGCCCGAGGTCGTGCACGCCGATCGCGCCGAACACGGCGTCGCGCACCAGCTGCACGCAGTGGTACAGCGGGTTCGCCTGTGCGGCCAGCTGCGCCCACCGGGGCAGCCCGTCGATCGGGAAGAAGGTGCCGGCCACCAGGAAGATCGGCGTGAGCACGATCGAGATGACGTAGTTGAAGCTGTCGATGCTCGGCACCACACCGCTGATCCAGATGCCGAAGCAGGCGAAGCCGAAGCCGGTGAGCACGCCGATCAGCGGGACCAGCAGCATCCCCCACGACGGGTCCAGGCCGAACGCGATCGCCACCCCCAGCGGTGCCAGGCCGTACGTGCCCGACTTCAGGGCGAGGAACAGCGCCTCGGCGGTGACCAGGTCCTGGGTGTCGACCGGCGCGGCGAGCATCGCGTCGTAGGTGTGCTGGAAGGTGCGCTTGATGAAGGTGGAAAACATCCCCGGGAAGGCCGAGCTGAACAGCACCGCTGTCGACACGACGCCGGTGCCGACGAAGTCGACGTAGTCAAGCCCGCCGACGGTCGCGACCAGTGCGCCGAAGCCGAAGCCGAACCCCAGCAGGTACATGACCGGCTCGACGATCGAGCTGACCGTCGTCGAGGCCCAGTAGCGCTTGTACATGACCCACTCGCGGGCCATCACGCCGCCGACCGCCGCCGGCTCGACGGTCAGCCTCATTCGACGTCCTCACCCGTCAGGACGACGAAGACGTCTTCGAGCACGGCGGTGCGCCGCGACGTGCCGAGCTCGGGCACGTCGGCGTGCAGGTCGGCGGCCGTGACGCCCTCGGCCCGCAGCACCGACAGCGACGGCCCGGTGCGGCGCGTCGGCAGTCCCAGCTCCGCTGCCCGGGCGGCGACCTGCGCCAACCGCTCCGGCCGGCCGTGCACCTCGAGCGCTTCCCGGCCGACGTGCTCGGCGACCAGGTCGGCCGGCCGGCCGCGAGCGACGACGCGTCCGGCGGCCATGACGGCGACCGCGTCGGCCAGGCGCTCGGCCTCCTCGATGTAGTGGGTGCTCATCAGCACGGTGACGCCCTCGTCGCGCAGCCGGGCGACGAGCGACCACAGCTCGCTGCGCACCTGGGGGTCGAGCCCGACGGTGGGCTCGTCGAGCAGCACGAGTCGCGGTGAGTGCACGAGCGCGCGGGCGATGAGTAGTCGTCGGCGCATCCCGCCGGACAGCGCGCTCACCCGGGTGTCGGCGCGGTCGGTGAGCGTCGCGATCGCGAGGGCCCGGTCGACCGCCGCCGCACGCTCGGCTCGGGGGATGCCGTAGAGCCGCGCGAAGACCTCGAGCTGCTGGCGGGCGGTGAGCTCCTCGTCGAGGTTGTCCTGCTGCGGCGCGACGCCCATCAGCGAGCGCGCCGACTTCGACTGCTCCGGGATGCGCAGGCCGAGGACCTCGATGGTTCCGCTGTCGGCGAGGGCCTGCGCGGTCAGCAGCTTCATGGTCGTCGACTTGCCAGCGCCGTTCGGCCCGAGCAGGCCCAGGCAGCTGCCGGCCGGCACCTCCAGGTCGAGCCCGTCGACGGCCCGCAGGGCGCCGTAGGCCTTGTGCACGCCGCGCAGCGAGATCGCCGCGGTGGTCGTCACGTCGAGCGGCGGCGCGGCGAGGTCGGTCACGCCCACCAGCGTCGCCGATGCCGTCTGCGCGGTCCAACGCTTTCTCCGCTCCACGGCGACACACCGCGAGCGCCATGACGCGTCCGCCGCGTCGGGGCTCGAGGGGGACAGGCGTGCGCTGCCGAGCGCCCGCCGGGTGCGGGGCGCGGCGAACACGACGACACACGACCGCATGACGCGTTGTCACCGCGATCGTGATCCGGTCGTGTGTCGAGGTGTCCACACCGAGAGCGCACGCACGATGCGCACGTCCTGGACCGCCTCGCGCACCAGCGGGCGTGCCGTCGGCGGACGCGGGTCGTCACGGCAGGACCTCGAACTGCCCTCCGGCCAGCGGTCTGAGGACGTCGAAGTGCCGGTGGTCGAGCGTGAGGATCCTCCGGGTACGCAAGCGATCGGCGAGCACGACCAGCGAGGCATCGGTGACGCCGATCGCAAGCTCGCTGTACTGCTCGACGATCTGTTGCGCCAGCTGCAGGTCCACAGCACAGATGCCCGCAAGCTCGTAGGCCCCTCCGGACAGCTCGGCCAGCACCGCTAGCTCCGCGCGGACTCCCAGCCTGCCGGCGACGAGGTAGTCGAGCTCAGCGACGACGTAGGGCGAGACGACCAGCGGATCTGCGGTGGTCTCCACCAGGTCGCGCACCTCGTGGTGACGCGGCTCCCGCTGGTTGAACAAAGCGAGCAGTCCGCTGGTGTCCGCGACGATCATGACGCGCCGAAGCCCTCCAGCAGCTCGTCAACGCGGTCGGCGATGGGCCCGCTCTCGAGGAAGCCGGCTCGCGGTCGGGGACGGGACACCGCGGTAACGATCGCCGACCTAATGAACTCGGCCTCCGACGTCCCCCGCTGTCGAGCGGAGCGTTCGACAGCCTCCTTGAGCTCATCCGGCAGATAGACCGTCGTCTTCCGAGACATGCCATATAGGGTACCAGCGATGGTAGGCTGCATGGCGGGCGACGAGTCCTCGCACCGTCGTGGACGACGGCCACACGTGAGAGGTCGCGAGCTATGGCTCGCGTCCCGGTCGCGTCGTCGTCACCCACGCCGGTCCATCTCCCGCCAGGCGCCGCCGAGCGCGGGCAGCAGCGTGACGACGACGTAGACCACCCCGACGCCGACCAGCGTCGGACGCAGCCCCGCAGTGTCGACGACCACGCCGCCCAGCAGCGCGCCCAGCGGCATCGCCGCCCAGGCGCCGGCTCCGAAGAGCCCGTAGACGCAGGCCCGCATGGCGGGCGGCACGCGTTGCAGCTTGATGAGCGAGAGCGTCGGGTTGATGACCCCGGCACCCAGACCGGCCAGCGCGAAGACGACGACCAGCACCGGCAGGGAGAACCCGGCCGCGAGCACCAGCGCCGGGGCGCCACCAGCCACGCAGAAGCCGATGACGAAGCTGGCCCGCCTGGGCAGGCGGTGCCCCACCACGCCGAACAGCAGCGAGCCGACCAGGGCGCCCAGGCTGTTCGCACCGAACAGCAGCCCGAGGGCCACGGCCCCGCCGAGCACCCGTTCGGCGTAAACGGGCAGGAGCACGGTGCTCTTGGCCGCATCCAGCATGTTGGTGACCAGGATCAGCAGGACCAGCGCGCGCAGCAGCGGGTCGTGCAGCACAAAGGCCGCGCCGGCGCGCAGGGCCGACCAGTAGTCGCCGAGCTGCTCGGCGGCCGCCGCCGACAGCCCGGGCGGTACGAAGCGCGCGACGAGCGCCGCCGAGACGAGGAAGCTCACCGCGTCGAGCGCGAGCACCTCCAGCGCGCCGAGCAGCGACACCAGCACGCCGGCGAGCGGGGCGCCGATCACCCGGGCGCCACGCTCGACGGCTTCGAAGCTGCCCACCGCGCGCTCGATCGGCACCCCGGCGGCCTGCGCCGCCTCGGGTAGCAGCGCCGAGCGGGCGACCTGCCCCGGCGTGTCGAGCAGACCGCTGGCCACGACGAGCAGCAGCAGCGCCCAGAACGGCAGCCCGACCGTCAGGTCGAGCGCGGGGACCAGCGCGATGGTGGTCGCGCTGACCAGGTCGGCCAGCACGCTGGCTCGGCGGTGCCCGATGCGGTCGACGAGCGGACCGCCAAAGGCGCCGCCGAGCACGACGGGCAGGGTCGCGGCGAACCCGGTGAGGCCCGTCGCCGTCGCCGAGCCGGTCTCGCGCAGCACGTACAGCGGCAGGGCGATCAGCGTCAGGACGTTGCCGGTCAGCGACACCGCATGGCCGGCGACGAGTCCGTAGAGCGGCGCTCGGGTCCGTCGGGGCACGACGTGAAGGTGCTCCTTCACGTCGTGCATGTCAAGGCTCACCTTCACATAGGCTTGCTCCCGTGACGCGCGATCAGCAGAAGTGGGGCACGGCGCTCACCGACCCAGCGGTGCTGCGGGCGCTTGCCTCGCCGGCGCGCCTGCGGATGCTCGATCTGCTCACCGAGTCCGACGGCGCTACCGCGACGCAGTGCGCCGCGGTCATCGGACTCACCCCGAGCTCGTGCTCGTGGCACCTACGCCAGCTGCACGCCGCCGGCCTGGTCACCGACGCCGGGCCCGGTCCGGACGCCCGGGAGCGCCGCTGGCGGGCGACGACCCCGAGCTGGCAGGTGCAGCTCGAGGACATCGACGCGGGCCCGGGCGAGGCCGAAGCCCTGGACGTCGCCGTCACGCAGGCGCTGCTGCAGGCGTCCGACGCCACCGTCGAGGCCTTTACGGTCGCCGCGGCGCAGGGAGCGGAGCCGGCCGCCTGGCGCCAGGCCTCGCTCGTCTCCAACTCGGTCCTGCGGCTCACGAGCGGCGAGCTGGCCACGCTCACCGAGCAGGTGCGGCTGCTGCTCGCTCCCTACCGGCGCGACGCGCGCGACGCGCCGCCGGGCGCCCGGGACGTGCACGCCGCGCTACGGTTCGTCCCGTCGCGGCCGGGCTGACTCGAGCTCACGTGCCCGCGGCCCACGCATCGTCGACAGGCGCGTAGCCGAGCCGGTGCGCGCCGCGCAGGTCGGCATGCCGGAAGCGGTTGTTCGACACGCCGTTGATGACGACCATCCCTGTGCCGCCGGACTCCACGGCCGCCCGCACCAGCTCGACGGCGTCGCGCGGGCTCAGCCAGCTGGACACATCGCGGGCGGCGACGTCCGGCCCGCGGGGCGGCGCATCAGCGAAAAGCCCGATCCGCAGCGCGACGACCGAGGTCGTCGAGCTCGCCGCCACCCACGCCCCGAGCGCCTCGGCCCAGGCCTTCGTCGCGCCGTACACGTTGGCCGGCCGCGGCGCGTCGTGCTCCTGCACCTGGTGCCCGAGCGGGTAGGCCGAGACGGCCTGCAGGCTGCTCGCGAGCACCAGCCGGCGCACGCCCGCCGCCATGGCCGCGCTCGCGACCGTCCACGCGCCGACGATGTTCGGGCCGAGCAGCTCGGCGAAGGACGCCTCCGGATCGGGGTCGGCGGCCAGGTGCACGACGGCGTCCGCGCCGCCAAAGGCTGCGGTGCACGCGCCCAGGTCGGTCACGTCGAGCCGCTCGCCGGCGCCCGCGCGGTCGGTGGCCCGCACGTCCCAGCGCTCGGCGAGACCGTCGACGACGACGCGCCCGATCGAGCCCGCCGCGCCGGTGACCACCACGTTGCGCCGCACCCCACCAGCGTGCCACCGGGCCGCCGGCGTGCGGCGTGTGGCACCGTCGGCGGGTGCAGCTACCCGTTCGGTTCGCGGCCGGCTGCGGCATCGCCGCACCGGCCGCCTTCATCGGGGGCTGGCTCGCCAACGGTCTGCGCACGCCGGGCTACGACCCGCTGACCCAGGCCATCAGCCAGCTGGCCCGCGAGGGTGCGCCGACCCGCCCCGCGATGACCCTCGCCTTTGTCGTCTTCGGCATGCTCGTCCTGCCGTGGGCACCGGTGCTGGCGCGCGCGCTCAAGGCCCCGGGACTGCTGCCTGCCGTGGCCGTCGCGGGCCTCGCGACGCTCGCGGTCGCTGTCGTTCCGCTGTCGCGCGAGCCGGGCGGCACGCAGGACGCGCTGCACGGCATCGCGGCCGGCACCGGCTACGTCGCGATGGCGCTGACCCCGCTGCTGGCCGCCCTCGCGCTGCGACGCCTGGGGCACCCGCGCCTCGCGGCCACGAGCGCCGCCGTCGGCGTCGTGTCCGCGCTGTGCCTGGCCGCCACGCTCACCGCGGACGCCTCGGGGCTGTTCCAGCGGCTCGGGCTCGGCGTCGTCGACCTGTGGCACGTCGTCGCGGCGATCGTCGTGCTGCGCCGCCGCCGGTAGGCGGTCCGGTCGTGCGGGGCGATGCCGACGAGGACCTGGCCGCCTTCTCCGTCGAGGACGTCCGCCCGTCGGGCTGGCGAGGCAGGACGCTCAGCGCGGCGGCAGCGGTGAGTATCCGCGAGACGCGCGCTCGGCGGCCTCGAGCAGACCGTCACGGAAGTCCGGGTGGGCGATCGCGGCCAGCGCCCGGCCGCGACCGCGCACCGTCTTGAAGGCCAGCTCGGCCGCGCCGAACTCGGTGACGATGATGTCGACCTGGTGGCGCGGCGTCGTCACCACCGTGCCCGCGTCGAACCAGGGCAGGATGCGCGAGCGCAGCTCACCGCCGACCGTCACCGTCGAGGGCAGGCACAGCAGCGAACGGTTGTCGGAGTGAAAGCCCGGCCCGGAGGTGAAGTCCTCGGCGCCGCCGATGCCCGAGAACTGCGCACCGTCGAGGGTGTCGGCGACCACCTGTCCGCGGATGTCCACCGCCAGTGCGCCGTTGATGGAGGTCATCGCCCGGTTCTGCTCGATGATGTGCGGGGCGTTGACGATGCCGACCGGCAGGAACGCCACCTCGCGGCTGTCCTGCAGCCAGGAGTACAGGTCCGCCGAGCCCATGGCGAACGTCGTGACCGACACGCCGTCGTAGAGCCCCTTGCAGGCGTTGGTGACCTTGCCGGCGCGGTGCAGCCGCAGCAGCCCGTCGGTGAACAGCTCGGTGTGCACGCCGTAGTCCCCGCCGTCGCCGGCGGCCAGGTGCGCCGCGATGGCCGACGGGATGCTGCCGATCCCGGTCTGCAGCGTCGCGCCGTCGGGGATGAACTGGGCTGCGTGGGCGGCGATCTGACGGTCGACCTCGCGGACCGGCCGGACCGGCAGGACGGCCGGCGCCGCCTCGCTGCGGACCAGCACGTCGATGTCGTCGACGTGCAGCGCGTGCCGGTGCTCGCCGAAGCCGCGGGTGCGGGGGAAGTTCTCGCTGACCTCCACCACGAGCTCGCGGTCCGGGTCGGCGCCGGCCCGGGCGAGCTCGACGGTCGTGGCGCCGGCGTGCACCGACAGGCTGCACCAACCGTCGACGTCCGGGGGGGGCGGCGGCGGTGGCCATCACCCGAGGGCGGGCCCGCTCCATCATCGACGCCAACCGGCGGAAGTCGGCGGCGGTGAAGCTCAGGTTGGCGCCGGCCTCACGCAGCCGCCGCTCGATCGGCCCGAAGAAGCCGGACAGGTAGTGCACCCCGGGGTGCAGGAACAGCGGGCTGTCCACGCTGAGGTGCGCCGCGGAGATCCGCAGGTCCTGCCAGTCGGTGCGCTCGCCGAGCGCGTGCAGCAGGGCCGGTGGCTGGCCGGTGCCGAGCGGCAGGCCGAGGCTGTCGCGAGGTCGCAGCCGCGCGGCTGCCTCGCTCGGGCCCAGCTCGAGGGCGGTCATGACGGCGTCGTGGCCTGTCGAGGTCAGGCGTCGGTGACGGTCGTCTCGCCGACGGTCGCATCCGCGGGGGCGGCATCGACATCGGGCGCCACCAGCTCGAGCTCCTCGTGCTCGACGGCCATGCCGGCGAAGGACGACTCGGGCGCCGCCTCGAGCACGGTCTCGCTGTGGGCACCGCAGCCGTGCGTCAAGGCGACCACCCGCCCGTCGTCGGCGGCCAGGGCGTTGGCGCAGGCGCCGAAGACCGTCCCGAGCGCACCGGCCAGCGGCGCGAGGAAGCCGCACGACGCGCAGCTCGCGGGCGCGGCCTTGGCGAGCGGCGAGCCGGGACCGGCCTCGCCGTCGTACCAGCGCTCGGCGGCCTCCAGGCGGCCCTCGCGCGAGAGCACCCGCGGGCGCCCGAGCCCCAGCTCGCGGTGCAGGTCGAACGGCATCGGTTCGGCGTCGACGTCAGCGTAGGACGGCACCAGGCGCGGGTCGTCGGGGGCCGGCGGCAGCAGGTCGCCGGGCGAGAGGTCACCCGGCGCGATCCGCTCGCTCCACGGCACCCACGCCGGGGCGAGCAGCGCACCCGCTCCGGGCAGCAGTACCACCTCGTCGACCGTCACGGCGTCGGCGCCCTCGGCGCGGGCGAGCGTCACCGCCCAGCGCCAACCGACGTAGGCCGCGTCCCTGGTCGCGAAGGAGTGGGTGAGCACGTCGGCGCCCGCACCGGGATCGGCCTCGATGCCGAGGTGCTCCCCCACGGCGTCGCCGCCCTCGACCACGGCCGCGGCGCGGGCGGTGTCGACCGCTCCGACGAGCAGCGCGTCGGGCTCCTGCGGCGCGGCGGTGCCCTGTGGGTCTGGGGTGCCGTGCTGGTCGGGGGTGCCGTGCTGGTCGGGGGTGCCCTGCTGGTCTGCGGCCTGGGCCCCCGCTGTACTGACGCTCACGGGCGGCTCCGCATCCGGGTCGGTCGTCGCGTCGGTCGTCGGGGCGGTCGTCGGGGCGGTCGTCGGGTCGGGCGCCGGATCGTCGCCGGCCGCGGGCCGATCGTCCTCGGCACCCTCGAACAGCGGCACGCCGAGCGCGCCGGTTACCTTCTTCCCGACGTCGAGAAGTCGTCGCGCCACTCCGCTCACCGCACCAGTGTCACACCCGCCCGTCCCGGCCGACACCCTCGTCGCCGCCCTTCCGCACCCGACACCCGCCAGGAGCACCGCATGGCCTCCCGTCGCGCGCCCGCCCGCCGCCTGCAGGCCGCCGCCGCGACGCTGGCCGGGCTGGCCCTGCTCACGGCGTGCGAGAAGCCCGCTCCGCTCGTCACCGTGGTCAACGCCGGGCGCAGCGTTTACGCCGAGGCGAACGTGTACTGCTTCGAGGGCCAGTCCAACGCCGACGGCAACTGCGCCAACCGTCGGGACGACGTCCCCACCCTCGCCATCTCCGGTGGCCAGCCGGTGGGCGTCGACGTGGCCAAGCCGGTCGTCGAGCGCACCTGGCGCATCGAGCTGACGGACACCGCAGCACCTGCGCAGGGACAGAAGCGCAGGCTCGACGTGTCGACGATCCAGGACGGTCACTACCTGAGCTTCACCGCGCCGGCGATCGAGCCGGGCGGTGCGCTGCTGCTCACCGTCCGCGCTCTCGGCGCCGAGGGTCAGTCGACCGGCGAGTGGCGCTTTCGGCTCGTCCCCAGGTAGGGACCGGGCGTGCCTCAGCCCTCGAGCTCGCCCGCGACCGCACGCATGATCTGCGCCACCCGCTTGCCGGTGGCGGCGTCGGGGTGCTTGCCGCGCCGCAGCTGCGGCTGCACCCGGGCCTCGAGCAGCTTGATCATGTCCTCGACGAGCGACTGCAGCTCGTCCGGCGAGCGCCGAGCCCCGGCCAGGGTGGGCGGAGCGGTCAGCACCGTGACCGACAACGCCTGCTCGCCGCGCTTGCCCGCTGCCACCCCGAACTCGATGCGGGTGCCGGAGGTCAGCTCGTCGACCCCGGCCGGCAGCGCCGACTTGGGCACGAACACGTCGCCGCCGTCGTCGCGCGCGGCGAAGCCGAAACCCTTGTCCTTGTCGTAGAACTTGACCTTGCCGGTGGGCACAGGAACCTCATCGAGTCGTCGGGGAGCGTCTGTTCGAGCCCAAAGGCTAGTGGTGGCTCGTACGCTGATGCCGCCGGCAAGGACGCCGGTCGGTGTGGCCGGCGGCAAGGAGGACGGGTGGGGCTTCGCGACGAGGCCTTGCCGCGGCGGTCCCGGCGCCGTCCCGGATGAGCGCGGAGCGTGGTCGGCACGCCGCTGCGGGCAGCCGCGAGCCGGGCGCGTTGCTCGTGCGCCTCGGCGCGGTGGTGTTCGGCGTCGGCGTCGTCGCCGTCCTTGTCGCCCTCGTCGCCTTTCTGCTCGGCCGGAACGCCCCCGGCTGGTCCGCCCTCGTCGCGGTGCTGCTGCCGGTCGGGCTCGGGCTTGCGCTGCTGGGTCTGCTGCGGGGAGCGCTCCGCCGGCGCAGGTGAGCCGGCGCAGGTGAGGCGGTCAGCCCTCCCCGGCGGACAGCTGCTGGCCGGTCGCCGACCGCTCCCGCGCCTCGCGGCTGTCCGCCGACTCCATGTCGACCGGCGGCGCGGCCACCGGCGCGTCGGGGAGCCGGCCGGCCGCCGCACGCTCGGCGCCGTCGGTGTCCGTGCGGGGCTCCTCGGCGGTCGAGGCCTGCGAGCCCTCCTGAACGCCCTCACTGGTCAGCAGGCCGGCGTCGTCCGGGGTCGCCTCACTCATGAGCCTTCGCTCCATACTTCATCACTCATGACGGGGCCGTGCCCGGGGTGCTCGTCCCCCAACCGGCGGTACCGTCGATCGGATGGACGCCCCGGCCCGCAGCCTGGCCGACTGGCTGCGCGGCTGGCCCGATGACTGGCTCGGCGCCCTGCTCGGCGCCCGTCCGGACCTCGCCGTCCCCGCCCCGTCCGACATCGGCGTGCTCGCCGCCCGCGCCGCCGTGCGGCTGTCCGTGCTGCGTGCCCTCGAGCAGCTCGACGCCTTTTGCCTGGCCGTGCTCGACGGCCTGGTGCTCGCCGAACCGACCGGCTCGACGGCCGCGCTGCAGCAGCTCGTCGGCGACGCTGCCGACGCCGAGCAGCTGGCTGCAGCCGTCGCGCGCCTACAGGACCTCGCGCTGGTGTGGGGGCCGGACGACGAGCTTCGGGTCGTCGGGCCGGTGCGCGACATCGTCGCCCCGACGGCCGCCGGGCTCGGCCGGCCCGTCGCGGTCCTGCTCGCGCGGCTGCTCACCCGCGAGGTCGCCCCGCTCGCCGCTGCCCTGGGTGTGAGCGGCGTCGACGGCGTCAGCACGCTGTTCAACGACCCCGACAACCTCGGCGCGCTCCTGGCCGGGCTCGGCCCGGACGAGCGTGCGGTGCTGTCCGCCTTGGCCTCCGGGTCGCCGGTGGGGCAGGTCAGCCACGCGCGCGAGGGCGGGCGGGCCGACACCCCCGTGCGTCGGCTGCTCGGTCGGGCACTGCTCGTCCCGCTCGACGACGACACCGTCGAGCTGCCGCGCGAGGTCGGTCTGGCCGTGCGAGGCCGACGGGCGCTCGGCGAGCTGTCCGCCGCACCACCTGAGCTGCTCTCGACGATCGGTCGCGGCACCGTCGACAGCACCGCCGCCCAGGCCGCGCAAACCGCCCTGGCCACGCTCGAGGCGCTGGTCGAGCTGTGGTCGCAGACGCCACCGACCCTGCTGCGCGCCGGCGGGCTCGGGCTGCGTGAGCTGCGGCGGGCCGCGAGCGCGCTCGACGTGCCGGAGCGCACGGCGGCGCTGTTGATCGAGGTCGCCGCCGGGGCCGGGCTGATCGATCTCACCGACGCGCTCGAGCCGACCTGGCTGCCCACCCCGCGGTACGACCGGTGGGCGGCCTTGTCACCGCAGGAGCGCTGGGTCGCGCTGGCCACCGCCTGGCTCGAGCTCGCGCGGCTGCCGGCGCTCGTCGGCGAGCGCGACAACCGCGACAAGGTGCTCGCGGCGCTGGGGCCCGACCTGGAGCGGCCCGGCGCACCGTCCGAGCGCCGCCGCGTGCTGGAGGTGCTCGCCACCGCCCCGGTAGGCCGGGGCGTCGAGCCGGCGAGCGTCCTCGCGCGGCTGGTCTGGCTCGCTCCCCGGCGCGGCGGCCGGCTGCGCGACCGGGTGCTCGGCTGGACGCTGGAGGAGGCCCGGCTGCTGGGTCTCACCGGCCAGGGCGGGCTCTCGCGGGCCACCCGGGCGCTGCTGGACGGCGCCGGCCCCGAGGCCGCCCGCCTGCTCGGCGAGCAGCTGCCCGGCCCGCTCGACCACGTCCTCGTGCAGCCCGACCTCACCGTCGTCGCGCCCGGCCCGCTCGAGCGCGAGCTGGCCCGCGAGCTGGCACTGACCGCTGACGTCGAGTCCACCGGCGGGGCGACGGTGTATCGCGTCACCCAGGGTTCGGTGCGCCGAGCCCTCGACGCCGGCCGCAGCGCCACCGACCTGCACGCGCTGTTCGCGGCGCGCTCGCGCACGCCCGTGCCGCAGGCGCTCACCTACCTCGTCGACGACGTCGCACGCCGGCACGGCCGGCTGCGTGTCGGCATCGCCAGCACCTACCTGCGGTGCGACGACGAGGCGCTGCTCACCGAGGTGCTCGCGTCCCGCGGCTCTGCCCTGAAGCTGCGCCGGCTCGCGCCCACGGTGCTGGTCAGCGGCGCACCGCTCGACACGGTGCTGGCCACGCTGCGCGAGAAGGGTTACGCCCCGGCCGCCGAGGCCCCCGACGGCGCGGTGCTGCTGCCCGGCGAGGAGCCTCGCCGCACGCCGGTGCGCCGCCGGCCGCACCGCGTCGAGACCGCGGTGCTCTCCCCCGAGCAGGCGGCCTCGCTCGTCGGGGCGGTGCGGGCCGGCGACCTCGCGGCCCGGGCGGCGCGCCGCGGGCCGGTCGCGACGAGCCGCAGCAGCGACACGCTGGCCTTTTTGCAGCAGGCCGCGCGCGAGCAGCGACAGGTCTGGCTCGGCTACGTCGACGCGCAGGGCCGGGCCAGCTCGCGCGTCGTCGAGCCACGCAGCGTCGAAGGCGGCTACATCACCGCGTGGGACCACCTGCGCCAGGAGGACCGGACCTTCGCGCTGCACCGCGTCACCGGCGTCGCCGAGCTCGACCCGGCCTGACGCCAGACCTCAGGGCAGCACGATCGAGCCCGGCCGTGCCACCTCGAGCTCGGAGCGGTCGCGTCCGGCCTGCTTGGCCCGGTACAGCGCCTGGTCGGCGGCGGCCATGAGGGCCTCCAGCGGCTGCGGGTGACCGGCGGGACTCACGGCGACGCCGATCGAGAGCGTGATGCGCACGTCGTGCACCCGCATGCCGCGCACGCTGTCGCGCAGCCGGTCGGCCACCCGCCGGGCGAGCGCGGCGTCGGCCTGCGGCAGCAGCAGGCAGAACTCCTCGCCACCGAAGCGTCCGGCCAGGTCACGGGCACGCAGCACCCCGGCCAGGCGCCGGGCCACCTCGGCAAGCACCTCGTCGCCGACCAGGTGGCCGAAGGTGTCGTTGACGGCCTTGAAGCGATCGAGGTCGGCGAACAGCACCGCGCCGTCGTGCCGGGCCAGGTCGCGCTCGGCCAGGTCGCGCCAGGCGTTGTACTGCAGCAGCCCAGTCTTGTCGTCGCGCAGCGCCCGGTCACGCAGGGACTGGACGAGCACGGCCCGCTGCAGCACCCCGAGCATCGGCGCCACCAGCAGGATGAACACCGGGGCGGCCGTCCACAGGATCGCCACGACCGCGCCGCCGGCCAGCACGGCGAGCTCGGTGCGGTAGAACGACGCGCCGCGCAGCTGCCTGCGCAGCCAGGTGTCGCTGTCCACCAGGGCGAACGCCGCCAGCAGGAGCGACTCGACGGCAAGGTAGGTGCCGGCCGCGAGCAGCACCGGCAGCGGCGTCGGCATCGCCATCGACATCGACATCGACATCGGCGCGGCGGGCCACTGCCCGGCCGCCGTGGCGGCCAGCACCACCGTCGCGGCGCTCGCACACCACGTCGGCAGCGGCGTGCGCAGCCCGCGCACCCACGTCCAGCCGTAGGCGAGCGCGACGAGCAGCGGCAGCACGCTCACCGGCAGCAGGAGCGCCGCCGCGAACGCCCACGCCGACAGCGCCTTGTGCGGACGGTGGCCGCGCACCGGCGCGCCGCCCTCGGCCGCCCGGCCGAGCTCGGCGGACAACCCGGCGAAGCCTACGAGCAGCACCGCCAGCGCCAGCTCGCGGCCGGTGGGCCCGGCGCCGAGCGCGTAGGGAACGCTCAGCGCAGCCAGCACCACCAGCGCCAGCACGGCCAGGAAGCGGCGGGGGACAGCGCGGAACGAGCGCAGCTCCTCCCGCAGGCCCATGGACCTCATGGTGCGGCCTGACCCGGCACGTGCGCATGACCCGAACGGCCCATCCTGCTGCTGGCGACCGGACCAGCGAGAAGAGCACACTGGTGGGGTGACCTCGCCCGACGGCCCGCTCATCGTCCAGTCCGACAAGACCCTGCTGCTCGAGGTCGACCACCCGGCCGCCGCCGCGTGCCGGCAGGCCATCGCGCCGTTCGCCGAGCTCGAGCGCAGCCCCGAGCACGTTCACACCTACCGGCTCACGCCACTCGGGCTGTGGAACGCGCGGGCCGCCGGCCACGACGCCGAGCAGGTGGTCGACGCGCTCATGCGCTTCAGCCGCTATGCCGTGCCGCACGCGCTGCTCGTCGACGTCGCCGACACGATGGACCGCTACGGCCGGCTGACGCTCGAGGTCGACCCGGTGCACGGCCTGGTGCTGCGCACGAGCGACCGCGCGGTGCTCGAGGAGGTCGTGCGCTCCAAGAAGGTCAGCCCGATGCTCGGCGCCCGGCTCGACCCCGAGACGGTGCCGGTGCACGCGTCCGAGCGCGGCCGGCTCAAGCAGGCGCTGCTCAAGGTCGGCTGGCCGGCCGAGGACCTCGCGGGCTACGTCGACGGCGAGGCGCACGCCATCGCGATGCGCGAGGACGGCTGGGAGCTGCGCGACTACCAGAAGCTCGCCGTCGACGGCTTCTGGCACGGCGGCTCGGGCGTCGTCGTGCTGCCCTGCGGCGCCGGCAAGACCATCGTCGGGGCGGCGGCGATGGCCCGCGCAGGGGCCACCACGCTGATCCTGGTCACCAACACCGTCAGCGGCCGGCAGTGGAAGTCCGAGCTGCTCAAGCGCACCTCGCTGACCGAGGAAGAGATCGGCGAGTACAGCGGGGAGCGCAAGGAGATCCGGCCGGTCACGATCGCGACCTATCAGGTGATGACGACGCGCCGCAAGGGCGAGTACGTGCACCTGGACCTGTTCGGCGCCCGCGACTGGGGACTCGTCGTCTACGACGAGGTGCACCTGCTGCCCGCGCCGGTGTTCCGGATGACCGCCGACCTGCAGTCGCGCCGTCGCCTCGGCCTGACCGCCACGCTGGTGCGCGAGGACGGCCGGGAGGGCGACGTGTTCAGCCTGATCGGGCCCAAGCGCTACGACGCGCCGTGGAAGGACATCGAGAGCCAGGGCTGGATCGCGCCGGCCGACTGCACCGAGGTGCGGGTGACGATGACCGACAACGAACGCCTGCTGTACGCCACCGCCGAGCCCGAGGATCGCTACCGGATCGCCTCGACCGCGCATACCAAGATCGCCGTCATCCGCAAGCTCGTCGAGCGCCACGACGACCAGGTGCTCGTCATCGGGGCCTACCTCGATCAGCTCGACGAGCTCGGCGAGGCCCTGGACATGCCCGTCATCCAGGGCTCGACGAAGAACTCCGAGCGCGAGCGGTTGTTCGAGGCGTTCCGTACCAAGGTCATCCCCGGGCTCGTCGTCTCCAAGGTCGCGAACTTCTCCATCGACCTGCCGGAGGCCGCCGTCGCCATCCAGGTGAGCGGCACCTTCGGCTCGCGTCAGGAGGAGGCGCAGCGGCTCGGCCGGGTGCTGCGCCCCAAGGCTGACGGGCGCACCGCGCACTTCTACACCGTCGTCAGCCGCGACACCCTCGACCAGGAGTACGCCGCGCACCGCCAGCGCTTCCTGGCCGAGCAGGGCTACGCCTACACGATCGTCGACGCCGACGACGTGCTCTCCGGCGGCTGACCGTGCCCTCGCTCGTGCCGCCGGTGCTGTTGCCGAGCGGGGTCTTCGCGGGCGAGCAGCCGAGCCTCGCCGGTGACTCGGTGCTGCTGCGGCCCTGGCGCGACGACGATGCGAGCGCCCTGCTGGCGGCCTACGCCGACCCGGGCATCCAACACTGGAACGGCATGCGCCTCGACCCCGCCGAGGCGGCGGCCTACGCAGCCGAGTGGGCCGAGCTGTGGCAGACGGGGCGGCGCGTCGGCTGGGCGATCGAGCGGCGCGGTGCCGACGCCGACGCCGACGCCACTGCGGCCACTCTGGTAGGACGAATCACGCTGTCGCGGCTGGATCTCGAGCAGGGCCAGGGCGAGGTGACGTACTGGGTCGGTCCGGCTGCCCGCGGCACGGGGGTGGCCCCGGCCGCCGTCGAGGCGGTCGCAGCCTGGGCGTTCGGGCTCGGTTTCCACCGCCTCGAGCTGGAGCACTCGGTGGGCAACATCTCGTCCTGCCGGGTGGCGGACAAGACCGGCTTCCGGCTGGAGGGCACCCTGCGCAGCGCGGTGCGGCACGACGACGGCTGGCACGACATGCACCTGCACGCCCGGCTGGCCGGCGACGCGGTCTCCGGCTGACCCCACCTGGCCTAAGCCGTCCCGCACGTCCTCAGACGGTCGCGTGTGCGCCCGGGTCGACGACGTGGTCGTCGAGACGCTGCGCCATCCGGCCTACGTCGACGCGCAGCTCGGCCATCCGGTCACGACCGCGTCGACGCGACCCACGGTGCGCAGCAGCAGCATCAGCAGCACGCCCTGGACGAGCAGGATCACGCCTTGTGCAGAGCCGATCGCGATGAGCGACGCCGTCACGCGATGGACGCGACGCCTGCGTGCATCAGCAGCGCACCGCTCGTCCACAGCCTGTGGCCTCGTCGGCCGCGCGCCTTCTTGTGTACGCCAGGGTCGTGACATGCCCGAGGACAAGGAGCACCATGTTGCCCGTGACACCCCTGCCCACGCTGCCGGCCCACGATGACGGCTGGACGGTCGAAGACCTCTACGACATCCCCGAGGACGGGCTGCGCTACGAGCTGCTGGACGGGATGCTGCTCGTGAGCCCGCCCGCGATCGTCGGGCACTACTCAGCCGCTTTCCGGCTCGGACAGCAGCTCGACGCGGCGCTGCAGGCCGCCTACCCGGACGAGTACCGGATCGGCTGCAATCCCGGGGTCAGCATGGGCCCGCGCAACTACCGCGAGCCCGACCTCGTCGTCTTCCACCGTCGCGCCGTGAGCCAGAAGCTGGCCGACGCCGAGGCCGGCGACGTGCTGCTCGTCGCCGAGCTCATGAGCCCGAGCAGCGTCACCGACGACCGGCTCGTCAAGCCCGCGCAGTACGCCCGCGCGGGCATCGCCCACTACTGGCGCATCGAGCAGAGACCCGGCACCGCACCCGTGCTCATCACGCACCGGCTCGACGGCGACCTCTACCGGGAGACCGGCCGCTTCACCGGTGAGGTGCGCATCGAGGAGCCGGCGCCGCTGCGCTTCGTGCTCGCCGACCTGCTGAGCTGAGTGGCGGACGCACCGCGCACCGCCTACGCCGCCTGCTGCAGCAGGACGCTCACGACGTAGCCGAGGTCCATCCGCGCGGTGGCATGGGTGGGGCCGAGATCCTCTGGACCGGCTCGCCGCACGGGGTCGAGCTCGGCCGCGAACGCGGCCGAGCGGGCCGGGCGGTGCTCGACGACCTCGCCCGCCGCGGTCGTGAGATGCAGCCGACGGTCGGCCGCCAGCTGCAGCGCGAAGCCGTCGCGGTGCACGAACGTGTGGTGCCGGCTGCACAGCAGTACCAGGTTGGCGAGGTCGGTCGGCCCGCCGTGCGACCAGAAGCGGACGTGGTGGGCTTGCAGGCTGCCGCGACGGGTGCAGCCGGGAAAGCGGCAGCGCTCACCGTCGAGGCAGCCGAGCAGCTCGCGCAGCGCGGGGCTGACCTCACGGGCGCCGCGCCCGAGGTCGTGCCGAACCAGGTCGGCGGCGGTCAACGGTCGAAGACGCAGCACGCCCGCGACAACAGGTCCGGTGAAGAGCAGGTCGGTGAGCCCTCCCGGTGGGAGCAGCTCGCCGTCGGACAGCCGGGCCCAGCCGGTGAGCGGGTCGATCTGCGGGCGCAGCCGCGGACGGTCGCGGCGGGCCGCCGCCGGGCTCTGCTGCTGCTGCGTGTCGAGGGCACGCTGGGCGAGCGCGAGCAGTGCCTCGCCGTCGGTGACCGGTGCAGGTGCCGGTGCGGGTGCCGGTGCCGGTGCCGGTGCGGGTGTCGGTGCGGGTGCCGGTGCGGGTGCGGGTGCCGGCCATGGCGTTCCCGCGGGAACGCCGTGGCCGCGCTGAGACTGTTCGTCTCGGTCCTCGACCGGATCGCCCGGCCGCTCGGCCGGCTCGAGGATCGGCTCAGGTACGTGGGCGGGCTCGGCAGTCTCGGCGGGCTCGGCGGCCGCCACGTCGTGGGCTGCCTCGGCGGAGCGCCGGCGTGCCAACCGGCCGCGCTCTGCCGCGAGGCCGGCCAGGATGACAGCGCCGTCCTCGGCGCTGGCGTAGACGGTGATGACCAACGAGCCGTCGTCGGCGTATCGCGTGCGGGTGCGCATCGTGTAGGCCGCCTGGTCCGGGTCGGCCTCCCGCGCCTCGATCGTCTGAACCCGACGGATCCCCCGCACGATCTTCTCCAGCTGCGCGCCGGAGCTGTGCCGGGCGAGCTCGACCCAGTCGACACCGTCGTCAGGATCGGCCACCCGGGAGACCGCCCGCACCTGCGACCACGACATGGTCCCGGCGTCAAAGGCCTCGGCGAGCTCTGGCAGGTCGTCGAGGCGCCGCGCGACCCGCACGCGCTCACGAGCCGCTCCGGCGCCGAGCCCGGTGCGCCAGACGAGCCAGTGCGCGCACGACAACATGCCGGGGCCTGACCATGCCTCGCGGCGGTCGAACTCCGCGATCAGCCGCAGCAGCGTCGCCTCACCGGCGGCGACCCGCGCCGACCAGGTGCAGATCTCGTCGGCGAGCTGCTCGTCGGTGCACGCGGTCGGCTCCGGCTCGACCGGCACAGCGCCGCCGGGCGGCCGTGCCCGACTTTCAGGTGCGAGGGTCGGCGGCTCCTGGTGAGCACGCGCAGCAACGGTCGGCAGGCTGTCGAGCATCGTCATCGGCGGACCGTACGAGCCGCCTACGACACTTGCGCGCCGCACGTGGGCGAGCGAGGTGACCCGACCGACGAACGGGCTCAGGCCGGCGCACTCTCCGCGATGAGGCGCTGCAGGTTCACCATCGCCGGCACCGAGGCCGCGCGCAGCCGGGCGAGCACCGCCAGCTTGTCGGGCTGGTCCTCGCCGATGCCGCGCGCCAGCTTGCCGAAGCCGTCGAGCCGGTTCGACCCGAGCCACGCGCGCAGGGCCTTGTCCTGCGACCAGTTGAACTGGTTGAGCATGAACGCCTCGGTCATGCGCAAGAAGTCGAACGTGCTGTTCGGCAGCGGCACCACGGCGCACAACCGGTTCTTCTCCGCCTCGTCGTCGTAGGCCGCCTCCACGTGCGCGACGAAGGAGGCGCTGAACACCGGCTGGTAGGAGCGCACCGTCTGCGGGGTGATGAGGTCGCCGTCGAAGATCGGCTTGGCGCGCAGCTCGGTGATCGCGCTGGCCGAGCAGTCGACGTGCACGACGTCCGGTCCCGTCGGCAGGGAGCCCCGTTCGAGCACGATCCGGTCCGGCTCCAGAGCGCTCACCCGACCGCGCCGGACGACATCGGTGATCCGCCGCAGCTGGGCCAGCTCGGGCCGGCTGATCGTGGCGCCATGGAACATCGTCGGCCGCACCGCGGTGTCGAGCCGCAGCAGGTAGCCGACCAGCTCGAGCCGGTCGAACAGCTCATCCATCGAGCTCGCCTCGGCCAGCGCCTCGAGCTGCGCGGCCTGCGAGCCGATCGTGTCGTGGAAGAACTGCGGCGCCGGCTGGGTGTTGCGCCGGTCGAGCAGCCAGGCGTCGCGGGAGACGATCCACGTGAGGCGATCCGGGTCGACGCCGTGCTCGAGCAGCCACAGGCACGCGTCGATGCCGGTCTTGCCGCCACCGATGACGACGAAGCGCTCGGGCGGCGCGGTCAGCGTCGGCAGGTCGTTCAGCGGCATGAACCGGACGCCGGGCGCCACCGTGAAGCTCGGCGTGTGCGTCGCGGGCACGGAGGTCTTGAGGTAGGTGGCGTCGACGGTGCGGCGGGCCTGCACCTGCCAGCGCTCGCGCGAGATCGACGAGCGGAACGCGCCGTCGCCGGTCCAGCTGCACAGCGGGAAGTAGCGCACCCGGCCGCTCGGCAGGAACACGTGCCGCAGGACGTCGTCGAAGTAGGCGCTGACCTCGGCACCGGTGGCGAGGTCCTGCAGCCCCTTGTTGAGCCCCACCTCGTCGAGGCGGCCGCGGCTCAGCTCGCGCGAGCTGCCCCGTAGAAGGCCGACGGCTGGTGCAGCGTGACGAAGGGGTACGCGACGTTCCAGTGCCCTCCGGGCTTGGCGAAGCGGTCGACGAGCACGATGTCGGCATCGGTCTCGCTCAGCAGCGTGTCGACAAAGGCCATGCCCACGGCGCCGCTGCCGACGACGAGGTAGTCCGTCGACAGGGTGCCCGCCACCGGCGCGTGATCGTCCATGGTCGCGCCAGGCTAGGGCCTGCGGCGTGGCACCGTGGAGGGGTGCACACCGACGAGGCGCTCGCCGCCGCCGCCCAGGCGGTCGAGCACGACGGCGGCCCTGCGGCGCTGGTGACGGCGGCGCTGCCGCACCGGCGCTGGTGGCTGGAGCACTGGCCGGACGGCGCGCCGCACATCGTCGGTCTGCTGGCCCAGGACGTGCAGGAGGCGGTGCACGAGGCGGCGGACCCGCTGTGGCCGCGCTGCACGGAGTCGACCTGTCCGGCCCGCCTGCAGCATGCACTGTTCGTCGAGCCCGACCTCGGACCCGACCCGTTCTGGACCTGCCACCGCACGGGCCTGCCGGTGGCGCCGGTGGGTCAGCTGTAGATCGATCGGCACGAGCCCGGCCGGACCGTCAGCCCGCGAGCGCCGGTGCGGGATCGCTCTGCAGCACCCGGCTGCGCTGCCGGGCGGCGTCCCGAGCCGGCGGTGGGGCCACGACGGCGGCCTGCGGGTGCTGGATGCCGGCCCCGAAGCCGTACAGGTCTTCCCGGGCGGCAAAGGCGATGTCGGACTGGTCGGCGAACAGGCCGTCGACCCCCGCGGCAAAGGCGTCCTGCAGGAAGCTGAGCTCGTCACCGAAGTCGGTGGGGTTCGTGCCGCGCCGGTACTGGGCCGGCAGGAACACGTTCTCGGCCCGGAAGGTGTAGGGCACGACGCCGAGCCTGGCCCGGTGCGCATCGGCGACCAGCCGGGTCGGTGCCAGCTGCGTGCCGGAAGCGTCGCGCGGGAGGATCTGGGTGATGTCCGGGCCGAGCCAGCTGGCATAGGTCCGCACCTCGCGCAGGCCCGGGAACGTGGTCATCTGCGCGTAGGTCTCCGGGTCCCCGCTGGCGACGTGGTCGTAGGGCCGAGCCGTCGGCCCGGCGCTGGTGAGTTGGACGACCTGGGTCCGCAGTCCCAGCCGGCGCAGATCGCGCAGGTTCGCCTCTTCGAAGGACTGCACGTAGACGCCCGTACCCGGGCGGTTGAGCCCCGCCCGGTCGAGCAGGCGAAGCAGCGGTTCCTCGAGCGACAGGCCGATCGAGTCGAAGTAGGTGGGGTGCTTGGTCTCCGGCGCGATGCCGATGTGCCGGCCGGTCAGCCGGCTCTCAAGCGTGGCCAGGTCGAGCACCTCTTGCAGCGTCGGGACCTGATAGCGCCCGTCGTACAGGGTGTTCTCCTGACGGATGTCCGGCAGCCGCTCGACCGCCCGCAGCGTGCGCAGGTCGGCGAGGGTGAAGTCCTCGGTGAACCAGCCGGTCAGCTCGGTCCCGTCGATGCGCTTGGTCGTGCGTCGGGAGGCGAACTCGGGGTGCTTCGCGACGTCGGTCGTGCCGCTGATCTCGTTCTCGTGGCGGACGACGAGCACGCCGTCCTTGGTCGAGACGACGTCGGGCTCGATGACGTCGGCACCCAGGCGCACCGCGAGGTCATAGCTGGCGAGCGTGTGCTCGGGCCGGTACCCGGGCGCACCCCGGTGGCCGAAGATCAGAGGTGAGAGTGCCTGCTGAGATGCCCGCGCCTGCGGCGGGGCGGCCTGGGCGGGACCACCGCCCTCCGCCAGGCCGGGGACGACGACGACGGCAACGAGCGTCGTGACGGCGAGGAGCATGCGGGGCGGTGTGAGCACGATGGCCTCCGGGCGACGACACCAGTAGGGATCCGGTGTGCTGCCAGCACCGAACCAGGCGCGGGTGAACGCCGGGCAGCCGGCCGTCGAAGGCCGGCCGGTCAGTGCGTGAACCGCGGCTCAGCTGTAGATCGAGCGGCCGATCCACTCGGCGACCAGCGCCGGCTTGCTCTCGCCCTCGATCTCGACGGTGACGGTACGGGTGATCTGCAGTGTGCTCGGGTCCTTGGCGTCGACCGCGGCGACGGTGCTGCTCGCCCGGATGCGCGAGCCGACCTTCACCGGGCTCAGGAAGCGGACCTTCTCGAAGCCGTAGTTGACGCCCATGACCTGGCCCTCGGAGCGCTCGGCGGGCTGCGGCACGCTGGAGACGAGCGGCACGAGCAGCGACAGCGTCAGGAAGCCGTGCGCGACCGGGACCCCCCACGGTGAGTGCTCCTTGCACGCCTCGGGGTCGACGTGGATGAACTGGTGGTCCTCGGTGACGTCGGCAAAGGCGTCGATGCGGTCCTGGGTGATCTCCATCCAGTCGCCGGCGCCGTCAGAGGTGCCGATCGCGGCCTGGTAAAGCTCGTAGGCCTTCTCGCCGTTGCTGGGCATCGCGGATCCTCCTGCGTCTCGGAACGGTCCGGCAGATCGTAGGGGCCAGGCATGATGGGGCGTGCTGCTGGTGATCCGGCGGCGTGACGACGAGCAGGAGGATTGCATGGCGCAGGACGGCGGCGTCGCCGCGCCGCCCACGCGGACGCCATTCGAGCGCACCGGCGCCTTTCTCGCGCTGAGCGTCGCGCTGGTGCTCGGCGCCGGCGGGCTCGGCTTCGCGATCGGCAACGGCGGCGGGGGGTCGGTAGGCGGAGGCAAGGCCTCGCCCGGACCCGACCAGGCGGCCCTGGTCGCCCTGCTCCCTAACAATCTTTACCGCAACTGCCAGCCGCGCGACCTCAGCGAGGGCCAGGTCGCCTCGGTGACCTGCGACAGCGGCATCGACGGCGCCGACGAGCTCATCGCCAGCCGCTACGCCACGAGCGAGGCGATGTCCGCCGACTTCACCAGCACCTACAGGGACGCCTACCCCGACGGCAAGTGCAGTGAGTTCACCGGCGGCAAGGACGCGCGGGGCAAGGGCGTCACGAGCACGTACCAAGATGGCGACCCGCTGGCGTGCTACGTCAACAGCAACGGCGACGCGACGCTGCTGTGGGAGTATCCCGAACAGCGGCTGCAGTCGATCGCGATCCGTAAGGACGCCGACTCGAAGGCCCTGTTCGACTGGTGGATCGGCAAAGCAGTCAAGGTGCCGCGCGCGCAGTAGGCGTTCCCGCGGGAAGGTCTCGGCCCGCCGCGGGCTCAGCCGCCCGTCGCCTCGACGAGCGCGACGACGTCGGGCGCGCAGCCGTAGGCGAGGGTCACTCCGGCCCCGCCGTGGCCGTAGTCGTGCACCACCGGCTGGCCGCTCGACAGACGGCCCGCCTCGACGCGCACCGCCGGCCGGGCCGGCCGCAGCCCGACCTTGTGCTCGAGCACCGGCGCGCCGGCCAGCGCGGGCACCAGCGCGACGCACCGCGCAAGCACCGCCCGCGCCGTAGCGGCATCGGCGTCCATGCACTCGGCGCCGTCCTCGGCCACCCCGCCGAGCACGACGCTGCGCTCGCGGGGGACGACATAGGTGAGCGCCACCGGGTCGTCCTGCACCAGCAGCCACTCGCGCAGCCCCACCTGGCCGACGACGACCACCTGTCCGCGCACCGGCTGCACCGACGGGTCGGTGGCCAGCTCGCGGGCACCGAGCCCGGCGCAGTCGACGACCACGTCCGCGTGAGGCGCCGCGCCCGTCAACGATTCCAGCCGGCGCACCGCCAGCCGCACGCCGCGGCGCTGCACCTGCGCGAGCAGCCACGGCAGGTGCACGCCCATGTCGACGACGGGGACCGTCAGCGCCCACCCGCCCCGGAAACCGACGGGCAGCTCGGCCGGCGGGACGCGTCGCAGCTCGGGCACGGCGTCGCGCCACCACGGCTCGCCCATCGACGCGCGGAGCAGCTCCCGGCCGGGCAGCAGCCGCACCCCCGTGGACGTTCGTCTCGCCATCTCGGCCAGCACGCTGTAGCCGAGCGCCGCCCAGCGGGTCACCTGCCGCTGCGGCAGCGCCCGGTAGGGGTACCAGATCGCTGCGGCGACCGCCGACGTGGTGGCGTGCGGCGGCTCAGCCGCAACGACCTCCACCCGGTGGCCCGCCTCGGCCAGTCGCAGCGCGCAGCTGAGCCCGCTTATGCCCGCACCCACCACTGCGACGCGCACGTACCCGCTTCCTCAGGCGTCGGCCGGCAGGAGCGTGAAGGCCGGCGAGCCGTCCAGCGGCCGAACGGCCCGGAAGTGGCGCTCGTCCAGCGTCGCCAGCCGCACGGTGCGCTCGCGACCGGCCAGGACGACCAACGAGGCGTCCGTCAGCCCGAGACCCAGGTCGGCGTAGCGCTCGGCAACCTCCGCGCTGGCAGCCGAGGCGCCGTCCCACCAGCGGTCGACGAGCTCTTCCTGGCGCAGGGCGGTCCGCAGCGCAGCGGCACCGGCACGCCCGGCACGTGCCGTCAGCAGGTGATCGACCTCGGCCAGCACGAGCGGCGTCGTTCGCACGGCGTCGCCTTGGCTGTCCCACCACGCGACCGCCGCGGGGTGGGCGGGGTCGCGCCGGTTGAGCAGCGCCAGCAGCACCGAGGTGTCGAGGACGACGCTCACTCGCCGAAGCCGGTGCGGGTCAGCTCGTCGTCCAGGTCGTCGACGGCCACCGGTTCGAAGTCCAGCGCGCCGACCGCGGACAGGGCACACGGCGGGGTCACTTCTGCCGCCACAGCAAGGGCGCGACGGATGACCTCGGCCTTGGTGACACCGTCGCGCTCGGCGCGCCGTTGCAGGGCCTGATCCACCGAGTGCTCGAGGTAGAGCGACGTCTTGCGCACGGGTGGCAACCTACCACCCGTAGAAGATCCGCACGGACATCCGCACAGCTGACGGGGCAGCCCTCCCGGAGGAGGACCGCCCCGTCGAACGAGCAGGTGTTGCGTCTCGGCAGAGCCGAGCAGGAGCGAATACCGGACTAGAAGTCCATGTCTCCCATGCCGCCACCGGGCATGCCGCCGCCGGCGCCGGCCGGGTTCTTCTCCGGCTTGTCGGCGATGACGGCCTCGGTGGTGAGGAACAGCGCCGCGATCGAGGCGGCGTTCTGCAGCGCCGAGCGGGTGACCTTGGCCGGGTCGATGATGCCCTCGGCGATCATGTCGACGTACTCGCCGTTGGCGGCGTTGAGGCCCTGACCGATCTCCAGGTTGCGGACCTTCTCGACCACGACGCCGCCCTCGAGCCCGGCGTTGATGGCGATCTGCTTGATCGGGGCCTCGAGCGCCAGCTTGACGATGTTGGCGCCGGTGGCCTCGTCACCGGTGAGGTCGAGCTTGTCGAAAGCGGTCTTCGCGGCCTGCAGCAGCGCGACGCCACCACCGGACACGATGCCCTCCTCGACGGCCGCCTTGGCGTTGCGCACGGCGTCCTCGATGCGGTGCTTGCGCTCCTTGAGCTCGACCTCGGTGGCCGCGCCGACCTTGATCACCGCAACACCGCCGGCCAGCTTGGCCAGGCGCTCCTGCAGCTTCTCGCGGTCGTAGTCGGAGTCGCTGTTCTCGATCTCGGCGCGGATCTGGTTGACGCGACCGCTGATCTGGTCGGCGTCGCCCGAGCCCTCGACGATGGTGGTCTCGTCCTTGGTGATGACGACCTTGCGGGCCCGGCCGAGCAGCTCGAGGCCGGCGGTGTCGAGCTTGAGGCCGACCTCCTCGCTGATGACCTGGCCACCGGTGAGGATGGCGATGTCCTGCAGCATGGCCTTGCGGCGGTCGCCGAAGCCGGGGGCCTTGACAGCGGCCGACTTGAAGGTGCCGCGGATCTTGTTGACGACCAGCGTCGCGAGCGCCTCGCCCTCGACGTCCTCGGCGATGATCGCCAGCGGACGGCCGCCCTGCATGACCTTCTCCAGCAGCGGCAGCAGGTCCTTGACCGAGCCGATCTTGGAGTTGACGACCAGCACGTACGGGTCGTCGAGCACGGCCTCCATGCGCTCGGGGTCGGTGACGAAGTAGGGGCTGATGTAGCCCTTGTCGAAGCGCATGCCCTCGGTGAGCTCGAGCTCGAGGCCGAAGGTGTTGCTCTCCTCGACGGTGATGACGCCTTCCTTGCCGACCTTGTCCATCGCCTCGGCGATGATGCCGCCGACGGTGGGGTCAGCCGCCGAGATGCTGGCGGTGGAAGCGATCTGCTCCTTGGTCTCGACGTCCTTGGCGGCGTTGCCGATGGCCTCGACGACGCTCTCGACGGCGGCCTCGATGCCCTTCTTCAGGCCCATCGGGTTCGCGCCGGCGGCGACGTTGCGCAGGCCCTCGCGCACCAGCGCCTGGGCGAGCACGGTGGCGGTGGTGGTGCCGTCACCCGCGACGTCGTCGGTCTTCTTGGCGACCTCCTTGACGAGCTCGGCGCCGATCTTCTCGTACGGGTCCTCGAGCTCGATCTCCTTGGCGATCGAGACGCCGTCGTTGGTGATCGTGGGGGCGCCCCACTTCTTCTCCAGAACGACGTTGCGGCCCTTCGGGCCGAGCGTGACCTTGACGGCGTCGGCGAGCTGGTTCATGCCGCGCTCGAGGGCGCGACGAGCTTCCTCGTCGAATGCGATCATCTTTGACATGGGTCTGGGGTTCCTCCCGGTCGGGACTGTGCTGCTCGGCAGGCGCCCGCGACGGACGACCGGATGACCGGCCTCACCTGCTGGAGCTGGCACTCGGCACGTCGGAGTGCTACCCCTTTGTTAGCACTCCGACCCCGAGAGTGCAAGCAGACGGTCGCTCAACCGGACGCGGACACCCGGCTCACGATCCCGGCGGCGTAGGCCGCCTGGCCGGCGTGCATCAGGTCGTCCTGCACGACGCTGACCAGGCGCACCGCGAGGGTGACGGGCGGGTCGTAGCTGTCGTCGACCACACGCGAGAGCTCGCCCGGCGACAGTGCTCGTAGCCACCGCGTCGACGCCGCGTTCACCGCGTCGTGGTAATCGGCCAGCAGCTCGGCCGGGGCGCGGACGGCGTCGACCTGCGCGCCCGTGTGGCCGTAGCCGATGCCGTCCTGGTCGTCGAGGTCGAGCCCGAAGCGTTCCCGCCAGCCGTCGTCCCAGGTCTGCCGCGCCCCGGCCGCCTTGGCGAGGTGGTCGTCCTGCACCCGCGTGAGGTGCCACACGAGCCAGCCGACGGGGTTCGCGCCCGGCGCGGGGCGCGTGTCGAGCTGCTCCTGCGTCACGTCGGTCAGCACGTCCTGCACCACCTCGCGCACCCGGTCGAGCGCGTCCGCGAGCAGCGTGAGCTCAGCATCTGCCATGTCCGGTCCCCTACCCGGCCTCCACGGGAGGATTCGAACCTCCGACCCCCTGGTTCGTAGCCAGGTGCGCTGTCCAGCTGCGCCACGTGGAGCGGAGCCGTCCCGCGCCCGGCTCGGCTGCCCCGGAGAGCAGGGCGAGAGACCGGGCACGGACGCGGGACGGCTCAGGCCGCGATCGCGGCCTTGCGCGGACGGCCGGGACGCCGCTTGACGGCGATCACGACACCGCGCTCGAGCAGCACGCCGCCCCAGACGCCGTCGGTGGTACCGGCGGCCAGGGCCTCGGCGAGGCACTGCTCGATGAACGGGCAGGCCGCGCAGACGTTCTTCGCGCGCGCGAGCTGCTCCGGTGACTCGGGGAAGAAGACCGCCGGGTCGACGGTCGGGAGGGTGCACGACTTCATGACGGTCCCTTCTTCCTCGGGTAAATCGGCTTGACGGGTGAATGGGCTGGCTCGGGTGACGGGATCTGCGGGAGCGGGGGCTGACGTAGGCCGGCTACGACCAGCCGCCCGGAACGCCGAAGAGCCGCCTCGCGGCGCGGGGGCGCGGCGGGCGGCTCTTCGACGAAGGTCCTCTCCGGACTACGTGACGGGCCACCTGCCCACGACGGGGCGCCGCTGCTCGGCGGGCAGCGGGGGCACGCCGAGCTTGGCGAACGGCATGACAACGGCATACACGGCCGGCACGGCGTGCGGATTCGCGGCCGGCACGGCAAGCGACGGGCTGGTCGTCGCGGTGCTGGTCGTCGCGGTGCTGGTCACGGTGCCCTCCTGCCTGCTGGGGTGCGGTGGTCGCGCGGCTGCCTTCGGGCCGCGCTCGTGCGCAGCCGGATCAGCATGGGGCCGATCCGACGCGAGGGCAACGGAGTTTGACGAACTCACCCGTTCGGCGCGGCGGCTCAGGTGACGACGTCGCCCTGATCGCCCGAGCTGCCGCCGGCGGCCGCTTTGGCCAGCGTGAGTGCTGCCCCGATGCGGCCGCTCGGCCCGTCCCAGAACTCGCCGTAGTCGACGGCGACCTCGAGCACGCGCACGCTCGGGTCGTCCTTGCCGTCGAAGTAGGCGCCGGCGCCGATGTTCCACAGGTCCTCGACGCGCGCGCGGTCGTCTCGGGTGCGCGCCGATCCCTGCAGCGCGACGTAGGTGTTCTTGCCCGGGTCGCTGATGGTGACCGTGGTGGGCGAGCCGGTCGTCTCGAGCCCCGCCACCCAGTCGGCATCGACGCCGACGAGGAACGACAGCGTCGCGTCGTCGTGGTCGGCCATCGTGAGCGGGCGCGACTTCCGGGTGCCGCCCTCGCTCGGGTCGGCGGTCGCGACCATGGCGAAGCGCAGTCCGGACAGGGCCTCGGTGAGGTTCTTCGACGTCATGGCGCGGACGTTCCCGCGGGAACGTCTGTGAACCGCCGGTCAGCCGCCGGGGCGCTCCAGCGCACGGGCCGCGACGGTGTCGAGGCCGAGCAGGAACGCGCCCTGCACGAGCACGGCGGCGCCGTCGCCCCGCCATCTCGCTCGCCGCAGCAGGAGGGCGCCGATTCCGAGATAGCCGGTGTCGAGCCCGGCGTTGAGCAGCAGCACCCGCCTCAGCCGCGCTGGGTCGGTGACGTGACCACGCCGTCGTCGCACCGCCCCGACACCGGCTATCGCCCCGTCGACGGCTCCCCACAGCAGCGTCTGGCGCCCGAACGCGCGGTGGTCGCCGCGCAGCAGCGCGGAACCGATCAGCACGCTGCCGGCGGACCACGCCGACAGCGCCCGCGTCAGCCGCTGCTCGACCAACTCAGGTGCGGTCATCGGCGGCTCACGACCACAGCATGTCGCAGCGAGGTGCGCGAAGGGGCGCTACCGCTGACCGCTGTGCACACAGCCTGATCGTGTGCTGCCGGATGTGCACTGTCCACGGTGTGTGCGGAGGTGACGTGGATCGGGCTGTGTGCGGGAGTGTCTCCCGGGCCGGCAGCAAGCCCTCAGCGGTACGGGCGCCTAACGCAGCAGCGGCACCGACTGCACGACGGGCAGCTGCTCCCACAACCGGCCGAGCCCGAGCGTGCGTCCGGCGTGGGCGAGGGCCAGCGCGACGAGCACCAGCGCGTAGACGATGTGGTCGTCCATGAACGGGTTGTTGTCCGGCGGCAAAGCCGCGCTCCACATCAGCAACAGCAGCAGCGCGCCGAAGCCGCAGGACAGCCGCATCGCGATGCCGAGCATGAGCCCGGCGCCGATGCCCAGGAGGCCGGCCATGAACAGCCAGTCGGCCCAGGCCGCGCCGGCGAAGGAGGAGTAGAGGCCCGCGAGCGGACCCTTGGTCGCGTTGCCGAGGAAGCCCTCGGTCGGTGATCCACCGTTGATCCATGCGGTCGGTCCGAACCAGTCGACGACGCCCGTCTCCTGGTCGCGGCTGGTGGCGACGCCGAGCGCCAGCAGCTTGTCGAAAAAGGCCCACAGGAACACCCAGCCGATGCTGAGCCGCGCGAGCGCGAGCGCGAGGCGCAGCGCCCGCGAGCGCGGCTCGCCGTCCTCGGCGTCGATCCGCGCTGCCTCGACGGCGGATCTGGTCCGGCTGACATCGCTGGTCACGCCATCTTCCACGGTCACTGGGCCCCCCGGGGCTCGCTGCGCCGACGCCGTCCACGCCGACGTAGGCAGCGTCCCCGCAACCGTCCCTTCGTCATCAGGGCGAAGGTCCGGAACGCGCAGGGCCTTACGCCCTTCTGGCGAGCCTTATGCCCTTCTAGCGAGGAGGTGCCCTTCTGGCGAGGAGGAGCCGAGCCGCGCGAGCAGCAGTGCCTCGGCCTGGCACGCCCGCTCCCACATCGCCAGGTGCAGGCTCTCGTCGATGCCGTGCCAGCGCGACGCCGGGTCGCCGACACCGGTGACCAGCACGGTCGCGCCGGGGTAGGCGCGGGCGAGCTCGGCGATGAACGGGATCGAGCCGCCGATGCCGGCCTCGACCGGCGCGTTGCCAAAGGCCTGCGCAAACGCGTCCCGGGCGAGGTCGTAGACGGGACCGCGGGCCTGCAGCGCGAACGGGGCTGCGACCGCCCCCGGCGTCACCTCGACCTCGGCCCCCCACGGCGCGCGGGCGACGAGGTGGTCGGCCAGCGCCTTGGCAGCGGCATGCTCATCTTCGCCTGGAGCGAGGCGCAGGCTGACCATGGCCCGCGCCCGGGGCAGCAGGACGTTGGACGCCTCGTCCACACCGGGGCAATCCATGCCGAGCACCGCGAGCGCCGGGGCGTGCCAGAGCCGCTCCGGCAGCGACCCGCTGCCGATCAGCTGGACCCCCCCGAGCAGCCCGGCATCGCCGCGGAACGTCGCCTCGTCGGGCGCGGCCACATCGGAGGTCGAGCGGTGCAGCCCGGCGACCGCGACGTCGCCGTCCTCGTCGTGCAAGCTCGCGAGCAGCCGGCACAGCGCCGTGAGCGCGTCGGGCACCGCCCCGCCGTAGAGCCCCGAGTGCACGGGCCGCTCCAGCACCCGCACCTCGACGGTGCAGTCGACCAGGCCGCGCAGGCTCGTGGTGAACGCCGGCACGTCGACGCTCGCGTTGGCCGAGTCGGCGATGACGACGACGTCGGCGCGCAGCGCGCCGGCGTGCTCGGCGAGCAGCGCGGGCAGCGTCGGTGAGCCGATCTCCTCCTCGCCCTCGACGAACAGCACCACCCCGACCGGCGGCTGCCCACCGAAGGCCCGCAGCACCGCCAGGTGCATGAGCACACCGGCCTTGTCGTCGGCGGCGCCCCGTCCGTAGAGCCGCCCGCCTCGCTCGACCGGCTCGAACGGCGGGCTCGTCCACTGCTCGGGCGGACCGGTCGGCTGCACGTCCAGGTGCGCGTAGAGGAGCACGGTGGGCGCACCCGGCGGCGCCGGCCAGCGGGCGAGCACGGCGGGCGCGCCCCCGGCCCCGACGATCTCGACGTCGCCGGCGCCTGCCGCGCGCGCGTGGTCGGCCACGTGCTGGCAGGCCCGCTGCAGCTCGCCGGCCCGCTCCGGCTCGGCCGAGACGGTCGGCAGCCGCATCAGCGCCTCGAGGTCGGCGCGGGCGGCGTCCATCTGCGCGTGCACCGCCTGCAGCAGGTCGTGCATCGGCGCATGATCGGCTGTGGCGCTCGTCATGACGCGAGCGTACGGTCGGCCGCATGCCGCCGCCGCAAGCCCTGATGTTGCTGTGAGCCGCCGCCGCTACGCGATCCGCGACCACCTGCAGACGCTCGACCCAGAGCGCGACCACTGGGAGATCTACCGCACGACCGCCACTGTCGAGTTCCCCTGGGACCTCACCCGGGCGCTCGAGCTGGCCCTGTACCGCACCTACGCCGTGCCGGCGATTGGCGCGCTGCTGGACGAGACGGGCGAGTTCCGGCTACGCGCCCAGAAGCGCTACGACGACACCGCGCTGCTGCTCGCCGAGATCCTCGACAACGGCTACGACAGCGAGCGGGGACGCGCCGCGCTCGCGCGGATGAACCGCATCCACGCCCGCTACGACATCAGCCAGGACGACTACCGCTACGTGCTCGGCACTTTCGTCTTCGTGCCGGTGCGCTGGCTCGAGCGCTACGGCTGGCGACCGCTCACGGGCACCGAGCGGCTCGCCTCGTTCCACTACTACCGGGCCGTCGGTGCCCGCATGGGCATCCGCCACATCCCCACCGACTACGCCGCGTTCGAGGCGCAGTTCGACGCCTACGAGAAAGAGCACTTCACCTTCGGCGAGCCGCAGCGACGCACGGCGATCGCCACCCGCGAGCTGCTCGTCTCGTGGCTGCCGGCGCCGGCCCGCCCGCTCGCGCCGCTGGTGCGCCTGGGTGTGCACGCGCTGCTCGACGAGCCGCTGCGGGGGGCGTTCGGCTTCCCCGAGCCCCCGCGCTGGTTGCCGCCGGTGGTCGACGGCGCACTGCGGGCCCGCGCCCGCGTGGAGCGGCTGTTGCCGCCGCGTGCGCAGCCGTCGAGCGTGACGCGGTCCTGGTTCGTCACGTCCTACCCCGACGGCTACCGCATCGACGAGCTGGGTCCGGAGAGCACGAAGCGGGCCCCGGGTACGACGCCCGGCACCGCGTCGGGGGCGGTCTCGACCACCGTGTCGAACGGCGCCGGCGCCCCGTAGGTGGGGCAGTCGCGCGGCTCCGGTTCGCGGCACGGCGCCATGACCACCGAGTGCAGCACCACGCCGCCCCGCACGAAGGTGGCCCGCAGCGCGATCGGCACGTCGCGCATCCAGAACCGGTCGGTGCTCGGCTCGTCGTAGCGGAACACCATGCCCGTGCCGGGCGGCACGCTGGTGCGCCCCATCAGCCCGCGCGCACGCTCGGCCGGGTCGTCGGCCACCTCGAGCATCAACGACGCACCGGCGAGCGTGGCCCCGACCCGCGACGGCGGCGCTGGGTCGGCCGGCGCGCCGCCGCAGCCGGCGACCCCCAGCGCCAGAGCGACGAGCGCGAGGTGCTGCCGCACGCCGCTCAGCCGGTGGGGCTCGGCAGAGGGGAGGGCAACGGCGCGGGCGCCGGCGTCGCCGGCTCGGTGATCACCTCACCGGCCGCGGTGCGGCACTCGGTCACGAGCCGCTCGACCTCGGGGCGCTGCTGCTGCACCTGCTCGACCAGGTCGGCCAGGCCGCGGGCGTCGAGGTCGCGGGCGGCGCGCACCCCACGCTCCAGCAGCGCGTAGGCCTCGTCGGCCTTGTCGGCCGCCTGCACGCACGGCCCGGGCACGGTCACCACGACGTCGGGCTGCACGCTGGCGGTCGGGGACGGCGACGCGCCCCCGGCCTCGGGCGTGTTCGCGTCGTTGCCGCTGAGCGTCGCGCCGATCACCGCCCCGCCGAGCAGCAGACCGGCGACGAAGGCCAGGGCGGGCAGCAGCACCGACCAGCGGCGCCAGCTGCTCCCCGCGCCCTCGTCGTCCTCGACCCTGCTGCTCGCGGTGGCCGCGCCGCGCTCGGACGGGTCCTCGGTCATCGCGCTCCTCGCTCTGCCATCGTAGTGTCGGACCGTACCCGTGGAGGTCCACCTGCACCTGCGCCTGGGAGGTCGACCACCCCGTGAGCCCACCCGGACGCCGCGTGGATGCGGCCACCGTGCGGGTGCTCGACGCCGTCGCGCTGCTGTGGTGCGCGGTGTGGCTCGTGCTGGCGGTCTGGATCGGTGCGCAGGTGTGGCAGCTGGCAGATCTCGGCACGACCCTGGCGAGCACCGGGCGGGCGCTCGACGACTCCGGTCGGGCGCTGCAGGAGCTGAGGGACCTGCCCGTCATCGGCAACGCCCCCGGAAGCATCGGCGACAGCATCCGCGAGAACGCGGCCGACATCGTCGCGCGCGGCGGCGAGACCCGTGACAGCACGAGGCGCCTCGCGGTGCTGGTCGGCGTCGGCGCCTTTTTGCTGCCGCTCACCCCGGTGCTGCTCTACGTACCGGTGCGCGTCGGTGCCCGCCGGGACCGGCGCCGGGTGCGGACGCTCGTCGACCGGCTCGACCCGGGCGAGCTCGACAGCCACCTCGCCCGGCGGGCGCTCGCGAACGTCCGCTACGACCGGCTGCTGCAGGTCAGCCCGGCGCCCGAGGGCGATTTCGAGGCCGGCCGGCGCACGGCGCTGGCGGACGCCGAGCTGGCCCGGATCGGACTGCGCCGGACCCGGGGCTGAGCATGGCGGACGGAGACGCAGGACGCGCGCGCTGGCGCCGCATCACGACGCCGCCCGCGCGCGCAGCAGCGCCAGGCCGGTTGTCCATGGGCTACGCACGGTTGATCTACCGGTTCCGCTACGCCGTGATCGCCGCGTGGCTCGTCGCGGCCGCGGCGGTCACGGCCTTTGGGGCGGGCGGGGTGCCGGGTAGCGGCAACGGCCTCGGCGGGCTGATCGGCGACGACAACTCGGCGGTCGCGGCCGAGATCCGCTCCTTCCAGCTGTTCGGCTTCCCGCTGCTCAGCCGCGTCGCCGTCGTGCAGCGCGACCCCGACGGACTGTCGGTCGAGGCGCAGGCCAAGGCGGTGCTGCGCGCGGTCTCGGTGAATCAGGGGGACGGCGACGTCCGTCTCGTGCTCGGGGCGCTGCCGGTCCCCAACACGCTCGGCATCGTCCCGGAGGCCGCCGAGACTGAGACCGGCGTCATCACCTATCTGTTCCTGCCGCCCGGAGCCGGCTTCGCCGACCAGCGGGGCGCCGCCGAGGACTACGCCGAGCGCTACCTGGGCGCGCCCGACGACGCGCTGGTCGGTGTCACCGGCTCGATCCCGGCCCGCGCCGCGCAGGCCGAGGTGATCGAGGGCTCGCTGCCCTTCGTCGAGACCGCGACGCTCGCGGCGATCCTGCTGCTCGTGGCGCTGGCGTTCCGCTCGCCGATCGCGGCGGTCACGACGCTCGGCGTGGCGGGGCTGTCGACGATCGTGACGGTGAGCACGGTCGGCCGCCTCGCCGAGGCCTTTGGCCTGTCGGTGCCCGACGAGGTGCGTCCGCTGCTGGTGGCGCTGCTGCTCGGTGTCGTCACCGACTACTGCGTGTTCTTCCTTGCCGGGCTGCGCCAGGAGCTGGAGCAGGGGCAGCCCTCGCGCACCGCGTCGCTGTTCGCGACCGCCCGCACCGGGCCGATCGTGCTCGTCGCCGGCATCACCGTCAGCGCCGGCACCGGCTCGCTGCTCGTCGCCCGGTCGGGGCTGTTCCGGGGGCTCGGCCCGGGCCTGGCACTCACCGTGCTGATGGCGCTGGCCGTCACCGTGACGCTGGTGCCCGCGGTGCTCGCGGTGCTCGGCCGGTTCACGCTGTGGCCGTCGGCGCCCCGGCGCGCCGAGGGGCCGGCCAGGGTGCGGCTCGGTGACCGGGTGGTGCGGGTGCTCACCACCCGGCGCAGCGCCGGGATCGTCATGGCCGCGACCGTGGCCGCCCTGCTGCTGGCCTGCCTGCCGCTGCGCCACCTCGACCTCGGCGTGTCGTTCATCGGCTCCCTGCCGTCGGAGTCGCGGGTGTCGGTCGCTGCTCAGGAGGCCCGCACGGCCTTTGTTCCCGGCATCGTCGCGCCCACCGAGGTGCTGGTCGAGGGCGAGGGCGTCGGCCGCGACCCGGCGCAGCTCGCCGCCTTCGGGAACAACCTGCGCCGCCAGCCCGGCGTCGCCTCGGTGCTCGGCCCCGGCACGCTGCCGCTCGCCGACGACTTCGACGTCTTTCAAGCCAAGAGCGGCAACGCCGCCCGCTACCTGCTGTTCACCGACGCCCGCCCGCTGTCGGCCCCGGCCATCGACACCGTCACCGGCCTGCGCGAGCGGCTGCCCACGCTGCTGCAGGCCAGCGGGCTGCCGCCGGCGACCGCGTCCCTCGCGGGCGACACCGCGCTGTCCGAGCTCATCGTGCGGGCGACGCAGGCCGACCTGCTTCGCCTCGCGGTCGCGGCGCTGCTGGCGAACCTGGTCATGCTGCTGCTGTTCACGCGGGCGCTGTGGACCTCGCTGGTGCTGCTCGCCAGCAGCGTGCTCGCCCTCGGTGCGGCGCTGGGCCTGACGGTGCTGCTCTTCCAAGACGTGCTCGGCGGCACCGGGCTGACCTTCTACGTGCCGTTCGCCGCGGCGGTGCTGCTCGTCTCGCTCGGCTCCGACTACAACATCTACGCCGTCGGCAAGGTGTGGGAGGCGGCGCGCAGCCGCTCGCTCATCGAAGCGCTGCGGGCGGCGGTGCCGGCCAGCAGCCGGGCCATCACCGCGGCGGCGCTGGCGCTCGCGGCCAGCTTCGGGATGCTCGCCCTGGTGCCGCTGCGGCCTTTTCGAGAGCTCGGCTTCGCGATGGCCCTGGGCGTCATGATCGATGCGGTCGTGGTGCGCTCGCTGCTGCTGCCCACGCTGCTGACGCTGCTCGGCAGGCACGCGAGCCAGGGCGTGCACCGCGCCGAACGCGAACGCGCCGAACGACCGCAAGACACCCCGAGCGTCCCGGCGTGATCTCCTCGTGACCGCCGCAGGCGGTTTCTGGGGGCAGCCGGCGGGCACCGCGCAGACATGAGACGCAGCGTCGTCACCGCGACCCTCGCCCTTGTCCTGTCGGGGGGCCTCGTCGCCGGGTGCACCAGCGACGGCACTGGCACCACCGACAACAGCGGCGCCGCCGCTTCCTCACCCGCCGAGACCGCGGCGAGCAGCGCCCCGCCCGCGACCGGCGCCCCGGCGAGCCCAGACGCCTCCGCGCCGGCAGCGTCTGCGCCCGCGTCTTCCTCCGGCGGCGCGGTCAGCTTCTCGAGCCTTACCGGGACCGAGACGCGGCTGACGATCGATGGCACATTCCTGTCCACGCTGCAGACTCTCGGGGTCTCGCTCGAGCCCGACGGCGGAGCGAGCGTCGACAAGGCGGACGGCAAGACCACCTTCGTCTTCCCCGTCACCGGCGGGGACGCGACCCTCGACCCGAGCGGCAGCGACCCGTTCACGGGCACCGTGCAGCACCGCGGCGGGCTGAAGCTGTCCGCCCTGGGCCGCAGCGTGACCATCGACGGCCTGGTGCTCGACGGCGGCAAGGATCAGCTGACCGCGGACGTCGCCGGCCGTGAGGTGCCGCTGCTGCCGCTCAGCCCGGGCGATGCGAAGGTCACCACCGAAGACGGTTCGGCGACGCTCCGCGACGACGCTGTGTCGCTCAGCGCCGACGCCGCCAACGACATCGCGAAGTCGCTGGGCCTGCCGACGCTGCCGCAGCTGACCTTCGGTGCGCTGCAGGTGACCCTCACCGGCTCGTGAGTCACGCAGCCCCGACGACGAGCACCGGCACCTGCGGCGTGACCGTGCGTAGCGGCAGGGTCGAGGTGCCGATCCCCGCCGACACGTAAAGCCGCTCGCCCGGGTACCAACCGGCGCGCGAGAATCGGTGACCGGTCAGCCGGCTCACCCGGTGCACCGGACGGCCGAGTACCCGTAGCTGGCCGCCGTGCGTATGGCCGGCGAGGACGAGCGGCACCCGTGCGGGCACGTCGAGCACGACGTCCGGGTTGTGGGTGAGCAGGAGCACCGGCGCATCGTCCGGCACGCCCGCGAGCGCAGCCGGTACCGACGGTGAGCGCTCCCACAGGTCGCCGACGCCCGCGACCCACAGCCGGTCCTGGAGCACCGGCACGGCGGTGTCCTCCAGCACCGGCAGGCCGGCCGACTCCAGCGCCGCCCGCACCCGCTCGCCCCCGGCGTACCAGTCGTGGTTGCCGAGCACGCCGACCACCGGCACCTGCGCCCGGCGCAGGGCTGCGAGGCTGCCGGCGACAGCAACGGGATCCAGGTGCCGTCCGAGCCAGACGTCGGCCAGGTGGTCGCCCATCAGCACGATCAGGTCCGGGCCGGCCCGCACGACCCGCTCGACCAGCGCGTCGACCCGCCGCAGCGGCACCCACGGCGCACCCGCGTGCACGTCGGCGACGACGGCGACCCGTAGCCCGTCAAGAGCCGCCGGCCAGCCGGGTACCGCCAGCGGCACCTCTGGCATCTCGAGCCGGCGCGGGACGAGCACGCCCGTGTGCAGTGCCAGCGCGCCGACGCCGACGGCAACGGCAGCCCCGGTGCGCCGGACGCTTCGCATCCGGGGCACGCTAGGAGACGCGCCGGGCGGGGTGCCTGTCGGACCTGTCGGCGCGCGCCGTCAGGCCGGCTGCGCCCCGGCTGCCAGCTCGACCAGCACCGCGAGGACCCCGGCGGGTCCGTCGACGACCAGGTCGGCGCCGGCAGACAGCTGCGGCGGGCACTCGGGGCTATCGCTGGCCACCAGCAGGCCGGCGCAGCCGCCGGCGCGCAGCTGCTCGACCGCGGCGAAGGCCGGCAGGTCGCCGGCGTCGTCGCCGGCGAAGACGACGGCGGTCGGTGCGGGATCGCACAGTGACAGCAGGGCCGCGCCCTTGTCGTAGCCGGGCGGCCGCAGCTCGAGCACGTGGCGTCCCTCGTGCACCTCGAGGCCGTGCCGCTCGCCGAGCTCGCGCACCGGCGCGAGCAGCGCGGCCTGCGCCCGTTCGGGATCTGAGGTGCGGCGCAGGTGCACGACCAGCGAGATGTCCTTGTCCTCGACCCAGGCGCCGGGGTGACCAGCGGTCTCGAGCACCTCCGGCAGGCCCGCGCGAACCTCGGCGACGCCGGGCAGCGGCGGCGCGCCCTCGAGCTGTCCGGCGTGCCAGCGCTGCGCCCCGTACTGGCCGAGCACCGTCAACTCTGGCACGGCCTCGAGCCCGCCCAGCGCGACGACGGTGTCCGCCGGCCGGCCGGTGACCACGGCCAGCGTTCGCACGAGCGGGGCGAGCACCGTGAGCGCGGCGACCGCGCCCACCTGCGGGTGCGCGCTGGCCGGGTCATCGACGACGGGGGCGAGGGTGCCGTCGTAGTCGAGCGCGACGACCGCTCCGGCCAGGCGCTCGCGGACGGCCTTCAGCGCGGTGCTCGACGGATCCAGGCCGCTCACGGCAGGCTGCCCAGCAGCAGCAGGCCGCCGATGGCGAGCAGCACCCCGCCGACGGCGAGCGCCGCTCCGAGGACCGCCCGGGCGACGTCCGCGCGGCCCGGGCGGCGCTGGCCTGGGCCGGGCGGCACGGGCCGCGGCGGCAGTTCGGGGGGCACAGCGGGGGAGCCCTCGCGGCTCAGGCGTCCAGGCCGAGCCGGCGCGCCGAGCGGGTGCGCTGACGGGTCGTGCGCAACCGGCGCAGCCGCTTGACGAGCATCGGGTCGGCTGCCAGCGCCTCCGGCCGGTCGATCAGGGCGTTGAGCACCTGGTAGTACCGGGTGGCCGACAGGCTGAACAGGTCGCGGATCGCGCTCTCCTTGGCGCCGGCGTACTTCCACCACTGGCGCTCGAAGGCGAGGATCGCGTGGTCGCGCTCGTCGAGCCCGTCGCTCGGGCGCGGTCCCGGGACCGCGGCGGCGGGATAGCTGGCCATCGGACCTCCAGGCGGTACGAACTACACGGCTGTCGTTCTGTGCGCCATCCAAGCACAGCGAGCCCATCGGACAGCCGGGCCACGCCCGGTCACTCAGGTCGCCAAGGATGTCGCTCGGGATGTCGCTAGGGATACAGCCCTCGGGTGCGGTGCGCTTCGGCCACCCGGCCGACACCGATCATCTGCGCCGCGGTGCGCAGCGACACCCCGCGCTCGTGGCTCAGCGTCGACACCTGGTCGTACGCCTGCTCCATCAGTGCCTTGAGCCGGTCGTTGACCTCGTCCTCGGTCCAGAAGTAGGCCTGCAGGTCCTGCACCCATTCGAAGTAGGACACCGCGACGCCGCCGGCGTTGGCGAGCACGTCCGGCACGACCCGCACGTTGTTGGCCTCGAGCACCGCGTCGGCGTCAGGCGTCACCGGGCCGTTCGCCCCCTCCACGATGAAGTAGGCGCGCACCCGGTCGGCGTTCTCCTCGTGGATGACGCCCTCGAGCGCGGCAGGGACGAGCACGTCGACGTCGAGCTCCAGCAGCTCCTCGTTCGTGATGACGTCGACGCCGGGAAAGCTCGTCACCGTGTCGGCGCCCGCGTCCATGTGCCGGCGCAGGGCGCTGGGGTCCAGGCCCTTCGCGCAGTAGACGCCGCCCTTCCAGTCCGACACCGCGACGACGAGGCAGCCGGCGTCGTGCAGGAACTCGGCCGCGAGGCCACCGACCTTGCCGAAGCCCTGGACGGCGACGGTCGCGCCGCGGTGGTCGACACCGGCCTCGCGCAGCGCCGAGAAGGTGGCGTACATGACACCGCGTGAGGTGGCACCACCGCGACCCTGCGAACCACCGATCGAGACGGGCTTGCCGGTGACGACACCGGTGACGGTGTAGCCGGCGTGGATGGAGTAGGTGTCCATCATCCAGGCCATCGTCTGGTCGTTCGTGCCGACGTCGGGCGCCGGGATGTCCTTCTCCGGGCCGATGATCGGCATGATCTCGCTGGCGTAACGCCGGGTGACCCGTTCCAGCTCCAGCCAGGACAGCCGCTTCGGGTCGACCGCCACACCACCCTTCGCCCCGCCGTAGGGGATGCCGATCAGCGCGCACTTCCACGTCATCCACATGGCGAGCGCGCGCACCTCGTCGAGGTCGGTGGAGGGGTGGAAGCGGATCCCACCCTTGGCGGGGCCGCGCGACAGGTTGTGCTGGACGCGGTAGCCGTTCAGCACCTCGAGGGTGCCGTCGTCGCGGCGCAGCGGGACCGCGACCTCCATCGAGCGGCGGGGGGTGGCGAGCAGCGCGTGCATGCCGTCGTCGAGGCCGAGCTCGCGCACGGCGGTGTCGAGCTGGTGCAGGGCGCTGTCCCAGGCGGACATGCGGGCGGTCACGGGGGTGCTCCTCTCGCGCCCGGTGCGCGATCGCCGTTGACCGCGTCCGGTACGCCCGCCAGGATGCCACCTGCCGCAAAGCGCTCGTCGTAGCGTCCAGCGCGTGCGCCGCCTGACCGCCCTGTGGTCACGGTCGCTGACGGCCCGGCTGACCGCCTTGGCCACCCTCGCGACCGCCGTGGTGCTGCTCGTCGTGCTGGCGGGTCTGCTGGCCCTGTTCAGCCGGCAGCTGGACGCCTCGGCCGACGCCGGCCTCGCTGACCGCCAGCAGGACCTGCGCTCCGCGCTCGCGCAGGGCGACCTCGCGGAGATCTCTCGCGAGCCGCTCGCGGTGCTGTCGCGCGACGGCCGCGTCGTACGCGCCTCTCCCGACCTGAGCGCCCCGCGGGCGCTCGTCGAGCCACCGCTGTCCTGCCCCGGGCCGTCACGTATCGACGACCGCGAAGTAGCGGGGCGCAGGGGCGGCGACGAGCGCCCCCTGCGCGTGCGGGCCACCTGCCAGGACGACGGCAGCGTGCTGACGGTGGCCGTGTCGGTGCAGGCGCAGGAGGACGCCCGCAGGCGGCTGTACCTGCTGCTGCCGATCGCGGCGCTGGTGCTGCTCGTGCTGGTCGCGCTCACGGTCGGCCGTACCGTTCGCGCGGCACTGCGCCCGGTCGATGCGCTGACCCGCCGGGCCGCGCTCATCGCCGCCGGCGCCGACGCCGGGCTCGGCCTGCCGGCCGTGGGAGGCGACGACGAGATCGCCCGGTTGTCGGCGACGCTCCAGCAGATGATCGACCGGTTGGGCGCAGCGCTCGCCGGCGAGCAGGCCTTCGTCGACGACGCCTCGCACGAGCTGCGGACCCCGGTGGCGGTGCTCAGCGGAGAGATCGAGCTGGCCCTGGCCGTGCGCGCGGACCCGGACGCCCTGGCGCAGTCGCTGCTCGCCGCGCACGCCCAGGCCGCCCGCCTGCGGGCGCTCACCGAGGACCTGCTGGTGCTCGCCCGTGAGCGGGGGTCCGGCTCGGGGCGGGCCGACAGCCCGCTGGCCGACGCGCTCAACGCCACGGCAGGCCGCCTCGCGCGACCTCTCGGGCTGACCGTGCGCGTCGACTGCCCGGACGGGCTGCGGGTAGCCCTGTCGGTCGAGCGGCTCGAGCGGCTGCTGACCAACCTTCTGCGCAACGCCGCGGAGGCGGGCGCCCTGCAGGTACACGTCACCGCGTCGGCGGGAAGTGATGGCTTCGAGGTGCAGGTGGCCGACGACGGCCCGGGCTTCCCCGCCGACTACCTGCCACGCGCCTTCGACCGCTTCTCGCGCGCCGACGCCGCCCGGGCCGGCAGCGGCACCGGCCTGGGTCTGGCGATCGTCGCGACGATCGTCGCCGACGCAGGCGGCACGGTGCAGGCCGGGAACTACGGGCCGCTCGGCGGCGCCCTGGTGCGGCTGCGGCTGCCGGGTGCGGGCCGCCGGGCCTAATGGGGCCGCCGGGTGCGGGCGAGCGCGCCGAGGGCGAGCAGGAGAAGCAGTCCCTCGACGATCAGCGACGCCACGCCGAGCGGCTCCCACCAGTTGCCCTTGTCGTCCATGGCGTTCGGCAGGCCGGGTCCGCGGGTGAGCACGTAGCCGATCAGCGGCCCTGCGGCCACGCCGAGGGCGAGCAGCCAGGACGGCGGGTGCAGCCGCGGCCACGGCACGACCAGGCCGAGCGCGGCGAGCACACCGGCGGCCTCGAGCACCCAGTACCCGTAGCCGATGTAGGCGACGTCCTTGAGGGCGCCGATGCCACCCTGGTCCACGACGTGGATCACCATGACGGCGACGGCGAGCACCGCGCCGACGAGACGCAGCAGCGGGGCGGTGTCGACAGCGGTCGGGCTGTCGGGGCGGTGCAGGGTGGACATCGAGATCTCCTGGGACAGGGGATGGTTGGGTGTGCACGGGCAGCGTCGTCCCGCCTCGATGAGAACTTCGTGAGAGTGCGGACTACGCTTCGCCGGTGCGGCTGCTCGTCGTGGAGGACGACCCCGGCATGGCTTCTCTGCTTCGGCGGGCCCTGGCCAGGCAGGGCTACGCGGTCGAGGTCGCCGGCACGGGCGAGGACGCGCTCTGGCACGCGCAGGAGAGCGAGTTCGACGCACTGGTGCTCGACGCGATGATCCCCGCCCCGGACGGCTTCGAGGTGTGCCGCCGCCTGCGGCAGACCGGTCACTGGCTGCCGGTGCTCATGCTCACCGCCCGCGCCGGCGTCGACGACCGGGTGCTCGGCCTGGACGCCGGCGCCGACGACTACCTCGTGAAGCCCTTCGAGCTGGCCGAGCTCTACGCCCGGCTGCGGGCGCTGACACGGCGCGAGCTCGGCCCCCGGCCGGTGGCGCTGGTCGTCGGGGACCTCGTGGTCGACCCGGTCGCGCACACGGTGCACCGGGCGGGCCGCCGGATCGAGCTGAGCCCGCGCGAGTTCGCGCTGGCGCACGAGCTCGCCCGCCACGCCGGCGCGGTGCTCAGTCGCACCCAGCTGCTCGAGCGGGTGTGGGACGCCCACCACGCCGGCGACAGCAACGTCGTCGACGTCTACGTCGGCTACCTGCGCGCCAAGCTCGACCGGCCCTTCGGACGCAGCGACCTGCAGACCGTGCGCGGCGTCGGCTACCGGCTAGGCGCTGCGGCGTCCCCTGCCTGATCGCGCGCCTGTGCCCGGGCAAAGGCGTGCGCGATCGGCACGTCGGTCGAGGAGTGCGCCAGGATCGAGGCGAAGATCACCAGCGCGATGAGGTGGAACATCTCGTCGGCCAGGGCGATACCCGACTCGAGCACGATCAGCCCGTACACCACCGAGGCGAAGCCCTTGGGCCCGAACCAGGCCGCGACCGCCCGCTGGGAGCCGGGCAGGGCGCTGCCGAGCAGCGAGACCGCGATCGCGAGCGGGCGGGCCGCGACCAGTGCCAGCAACGCGAACACGTAGCCCGACCAGGGGATCTCGCCGAGGAACGCCGGTGAGATGAGCGTGCCGAAGACCAGGATGGCGGCCAGCTTGAGCAGCTCGGTGACCAGCTCGCCGAACTCGGCGAAGCTGTCCTCGACGTCCGGCGCGATGCTCGCCACCGTGATCCCGGCCGTGAACGCGGCGAGGAACAGGTTCGCGTGCGTGGCCGAGGCCAGTCCCAGCACCACCAGCCCGATCGACAGCCCGCCGAGCGAGGCGTAGAGCGGCGTCGAGCTCGTGAAGCGGCTGCGCAGCAGCAGCGCGGCGACGAGCGGCACGACCAGCCCGATAGCCACCCCGAGCCCGAGCTCGCCGGCGAGCTCCCAGTTGGAGATCTCGCTGCCGCCGAGCACCGCGAGCAGCACGAGCACGACCGGCAGCGCCAGCCCGTCGTTCAGCCCGCTCTCGACGTTGAGCAGCGAGCGCAACCGGGCCGGCACCTCCTCGCGCCCGACGATGGCCGAGGCGAAGACCGGGTCGGTCGGGGCGAGCACCGCGCCGACCAGCATCGACTCGACCCACGGCAGCCCGGCGACGAAGTAGGCCAGCGCGGCGGTGACGGCGAAGGTGAGCGGCATGCCGAGGACGAGAGCGCGCCCGGGCAGCCGGTAGGCGCGGCGCAGGTCGTTGAAACCGACCTTCATCCCGTCGGTGTAGAGCACGCTGAACAGCGCCAGCTCGGCCAGCCGCACCACGATGTCGTCGCCCGGGCGCAGCGGCAGGACGTCGGTGACGCCCTCGCCCAGCACGATGCCGGCGACGAGGAACAGCACCGCCGTGGACAAGATCGTGCGGTGGGCCACTCCGGACAGCAGCACCCCGGCGAACAGCACGAGGGCGAAGGCGAGCAGCAGGTCCACGCGGCAGTGCTACCAGGTCGAGCCACCAGGTGGCCCGCGCTACGGCGGAGCCGGATGTCGGGGTTGAACCGACGACCTACCGCTTACAAGGCGGTTGCTCTACCACTGAGCTAATCCGGCGCGCGAGCCTGCCGAGGCTATCGGTCCGCGAAGATCATCAGAAGGATCGGTCGCTTCTGGGCGGCAAGGAGGCACCGATCCTTCCGACGATCAAGCAGGCAGCGTCAGTAGTCCCCGCTTTGGCCGTTGTTCTTCAGGGCCGGCTCCCACGCTCGTCCGCCCACGTCGACCAGCCGAAAGCTGGGCGCGTCCGCACCCAGGACCTCGCCAATCGCGCTCTCAACCTCGGCTCGCACGGATTCGGGCCGCTCAGCCTCGGTGGAGAACGCTCCGGCCGGCGCTTCGATGAGCGCGATCCAGCGATCGCTCGCGATCGCAAAGACCTCGACGACAAGCTCTTGCGGCCTACGGCCGTCGCCCTCGGCCACACTGCTCAGCCTGCGACGCGGCGGCGGCGGGCGATCTCGGCCAGGGCGACCGCGGCAGCGATGCCGGCGTTCAGCGACTCGGCGCCGTCGGCCATCGGTATGGAGACGGTGAGGTCACACCCCTGCGCCACCAGGCGACCGAGCCCGTCGCCCTCGGAGCCGACGACGAGCACGAGCGGGTCGAGCGCGAGGGAGAGCTCGTCGAGGCCGGCGTCGCCGCCCGCCGCGAGCCCCACCGCGAACAGGCCGCGCTCGCGCCACTGGCCCAGGGTGCGGGCCAGGTTGGTGCACCGGGCCACCGGCAGCCGCGCGGCCGCGCCGGCGGAGGTGCGCCAGGCAGCGGCGGTCATGCCGGCCGCGCGGCGCTCCGGCACGAGCACGCCCTGGGCACCAAAGGCGGCGGCCGAGCGCACGATCGCCCCGAGGTTGCGCGGGTCGGTGACGCCGTCGAGGGCGACGAGGAGCGGGGCCGGTGCGGCCAGCGCCCGCTCGAGCAGGTCGTCCGGGTGCAGGTAGGTGTAGGCGGGCACCGACAGCGCGAGGCCCTGGTGCACCGCCCGGCCGGTGAGCCGGTCGAGCTCGGCCCGGCTGACCTCCATCAGCGCGAGGCGCCGCTTGCCCGCGAGCGCCACCGCCTCGGTGACCCGCTCGTCACTGTCGGTGCCGAGCGCGAGGTAGAGCGCGGACGCCGGCACCCTGGCCCGCAGCGACTCGACCACCGGGTTGCGCCCGACGACGAGCTCGGGGGCGTCCGGTGACGGCCGGCGGCCGCGCGCACCGCCGCCCGCCGGCAGGTCGGTGCCCGCGTCAGCGCCGACGCGGCTGCGGGAGGACGGCGGCTGCGCCTTTTGCGCGGCTCGCTGCGCCTGCTGGGCCCGCTTGGCCGCCGGGTGCTTGGTCCGCTGGTCGGCGGGCGGCGTGGGCCCACGTCCCTCGAGCCGGCGCTTGCCCTGCCCGCCTGAGCCGGCCGCCGCGCCCTTGCGGTGCGTGCCCGGCTTGTTGCCCCGGCCGCCCTGCCCGCCCCGGGCGACGCCCCCGCGCCCCGCGCTCATGCGGTGCCGTCGGACCGCAGCGTCATGATGGGCAGGCTAGCCGCGCCCTCCCGGGCAGGAGTCAGGAGGACCATGGACGACGCCGGCACGCAGGCCCGCGCCCTGTGGGCGGGCGACGTCGCGTCGCGCTCGCTCGGCATGACGCTGCAGGCGTCGGGACCGGGCACCGCCACCGTACGCATGCAGGTGCTGCCTTCGATGCTCAACGGGCACGGCAGCTGCCACGGCGGTTACCTGTTCCTGCTGGCCGACACGGCCTTTGCCATGGCCTGCAACAGCCGCGGCGAGCCGGTGGTGGCGGCCGGCGCCGACATCAGCTTCCTGGCTCCGGCGCGCGAGGGCGACGAGCTCGTCGCCGTCGCCGTCGAGCGGGTGCTGCGCGGGCGCAGCGGGCTGTACGACGTGCAGGTGCGCTGCGCCGACGAGGTCGTCGCCGAACTGCGGGGGCGCAGCCGCAGCCTCACGCGTCCGGCATCGCCACCTCGCCCAGACGCGACCACTGCTCGCCCGGCACCGAGCAGTTGACGATCTGCGGCCGTTCGGTGAGCAGCGCGCCGACGCTTGCCATCGCCTCGCGAAAATGCGGGCTCGACACGTGCGCCTCGGCGGCGTCGTCGCGAAAGGCCTCCAGCAGGACGAACACGTTCGGGTCCTCGACGCTGCGCGACCACTCGAACAGCAGGTTGCCCGGTTCGGCGCGAGTCGCCGCGGTGAAGGGCCCGACCTCGGACAGGAACGACTCGGCCCGCTCGGGACGGACCGACCAGCGGACGGCGATGAAGATCACGACAGCTCCTCGGCAGGATCGGTGGACGGCGCAGGAACGACGAGTGCGGTGCAGAGGGCGGCCAGGCCCTCGCCCCGGCCGGTGAGACCGAGGCCGTCGGTGGTGGTCGCCGAGACGCTGACCGGGGCTCCGGCCGCCGCCGACAGGACAGCCTCGGCCTCGGCCCGGCGCGCCCCCAGCCGCGGCCGGTTGCCGATCACCTGCACGGCGAGGTTGCCGACCGCGTAACCGGCGCCCTCGACCAGGCCCCGGACGTGGGCCAGCAGCGTGACCCCGGACGCCCCGGCCCAGCGCGGGTCGCCGGTGCCGAACACGCTGCCGAGGTCGCCGAGCCCGGTCGCCGACAGCAGCGCGTCGCAGGCCGCGTGCGCCGCGACGTCACCGTCGGAGTGCCCGGACAGACCCGTCTCCTCCGGCCACAGCAGACCGGCCACCCAGCACGGGCGCCCGGCCTGGAAGGGGTGGACGTCGGTCCCGACACCCACCCGCACGCCGGCCGTGCTCAGGTGGTCCTCAGCGAGGACAGCACCTGCTCGGCCGAGGGACGGCCCTGGGAGAAGGTCTCGTCCGGCGAGGTGTAGGTCGCGACGTGGGCCTTGCCGTCCTCGATGACGACGCGGGCGAGGAAGTGCAACGTGCGCTCCCCGGTGGCCGCGGTCTTCCCGGTGTACTCCAGGGTGCCGGTGCCGGGGTCCTGGTCGACGACCTGGAAGCCCTGGATGAACTTCGGGGCGTTCTTGACCGACGCCTGCAGGTAGCGCTCGATCGTCAGCGAGGGGACCTTGGTGTCCTCGCTGACGACACCGATGTTGTTGCGGAAGTCCGCGTCGCTCTGCTCGCTCGCGGGTGCGAAGCCGACGACCGTCAGGCCCGCGACGTCCTTCTGCACCTCCCAGCCGTCCGGGTAGGTGATCGCGAAGCCGGACGGGTCGACGTAATCACCTGGCGCGGCGCCGCTCGGCTCGGCACTGGCCTCGGGACTCGGCTCGGCCGCGGCAGCCGGGCTCGCGGCGGCGCTCGGCTCCGGCGAGGGCGCGGCCACGCTCGACGCCACGCTCGGGACCGGGGCGGCGGTGTCGTCGCCGGAGCCGCCGCAGGCGGTGAGCACGCCCGCGAGCGACAGGGCGAGGACGAGGGAGAGGGGCGTACGGCGCCCGCGACGAGAAGGCATGGCCGGGAGCGTATCGGCTCGCCGCCACTCTCATGGCCGGTTTCGACGCCTCTGCAGCACCGCCTGGGCCACCTCCAGGTCGAGCGGCCGGGTCACCTTGAACGCCTCCTCGTCACCGGGCACCGTGCGCACTGCGACACCGAGGGCCTCGACCAGCCCCGCGTCGTCGGTGTGCAGGTGCGCCCCGGGCGCACCAGCTGCGTGCGCCCGCTCGAGCAGCACCCGGGTGAAGCCCTGCGGCGTCTGCACCGCCCGCAGCGACGAGCGCTCGATGGTGGCCGTGACCAGGTCGCCGCGCACCGACTTGACCGTGTCGGCGACCGGGACGACCGGCACCACCGCCTCGGCGCCCGTCAGCAGCGCGGCGATGACGGCCTCGACGAGGCGGGGCGGGGTGAGGCAGCGCGCGGCGTCGTGCACGAGCACGAGCCGCACCTCGGCGGGCACCGCAGCCAGGGCCGCCCGCACCGAGTCGGGCCGCTCGACTCCCCCGGCCACCACGGTCACGCCGGGAAAGGCCGCCAGCCTCGCCTCGACGTCCTCGACGTCCTGGCCCGGCGCGGCGACGACGATCGGGCCGACCGCCGCGACCTCGCGCAGGCCACGCACGGCGTGCACCAGCAGCGGCTCACCGAGAAGGGTGCGCAGCGCCTTGGGCCGGCCCGGTCCGAGCCGTAGCCCCAGCCCGGCGGCGGGCAGCAGGACGCCCACGCCCGGGCCACCCGTCACGGCTGGCGCGCCGGCACGGCCAGCGGGGTAGGACGTGCCTGCGGGCGGGGGCCGGTGGCCCGATCGGTGGCCCGATCAGTCACCTGGTCGGTGGGCCGGCCGAACACGAGCCGACCGTTCGCGGTCGTGAGCACGCTCGTGACTCGTACGGGCACCTGCTGGCCGATGCGGGCGCGCGCCTGCTCGACGACGACCATCGTCCCGTCGTCGAGGTAGCCGACCCCCTGGCCGGCCTCCTTGCCCGCCTTCTGCGGCAGCACCGACAGCACGTCGCCGGCCGCGACCGGGGGGCGCAGGGCCAGCACGAGCGCGTGCAGGTTCTGTACGCGCACCCCGGCCAGCGCGGCGGCCCGGGCCAGGTTCGTGTCGAGCGTCAGCAGGGCGGCGCGGGTGTCGAGGCAGAGCCGGACGAGCTTGGCGTCGACCTCGGCGACCTCGGGCAGCTCGCGCTCGAGCACCTCCAGGTCGATCGCCGGCTCGCGCCGAAGCGCCTCGAGCACCTCGAGACCCCGCCTGCCCTTGGCGCGCCGCACGTCGTCGCCCGCGTCGGCCAACGCCTGCAGCTCGGCGAGCACCGGACTTGCGACGAGCGCGCGGCCGGACAGGAAACCGGCGCGCACGACGTCGAGGACCCGCCCGTCGATCACCACCGAGGTGTCGAGGAGCCGCGGGAGGGCGGCGACCGGGGTGTCGGCCGGGGTGAGCCCGACCTGCTCGCCGAACAGCGTCAGCAGCCCGCGTCGCTTGCTGACGCCGACCTGCGAGCCGACGTAGCCGAGCGCCACCACGACGAAGCCGAACAGCGGGAACGCGAGGTAGGCCTGCGGCAGGAAGAACACGGGCCAGGCGACGGCCGCGCCGAGCAGCACCCCACCGGCCAGGCCCAGCCCACCGGCGACGAGCTGTTCGGCCGACACGTCGTGCAGCCGGGAGCGGGCCACCTCGGCGCTCTGCGCCGTGCGGCGACCCAGCAGGCCACCGAGCACGTAGCCGACGCCGGAACCCAGCACAAGCCCGACGGCCGTGCCGTTGAGCGCGCCGAGCACCGGCCGGCTGTCACTCAGCCCCGAGCCGAGCTGGAAGCCGGCACCGGCGAAGAACACCACCGTGCAGAGCCGGAGCAACTCGAGCACGACGTACGGCGTGCGGGGCCGGCTCCTGCTCATGCTCGCTCTTCGGCAGGTTCCGGGTCGGGCGAGAGCCCCGGCGCAGGGCTCAGGAGGCGAGGACCTCGTCGAGGATCGTCTCGGCCTTGTCCTCGTTGGTGCCCTCGGCCAGGGCGAGCTCGCTGACCAGGATCTGGCGGGCCTTGGACAGCATGCGCTTCTCGCCCGCCGACAGGCCGCGGTCCTTGTCGCGGCGCCACAGGTCGCGCACGACCTCGCCGACCTTGTTGATGTCGCCGGAGGCGAGCTTCTCAAGGTTCGCCTTGTAGCGGCGCGACCAGTTGGTGGGCTCCTCGACCGCGGGAGCCCGCAGCACCTCGAAGACCTTGTCGAGCCCGGCCTGGCCGACGACGTCGCGCACGCCGACGTCCTCGGCGTTCGCGGCGGGCACCGTGATGGTCAGGTCGCCCTGCGCCACCTTCAGGACCAGGTACACCCGGTCCTCCCCCTTGATGGTGCGCGTCTCGATGGCCTCGATCAGCGCGGCCCCGTGGTGCGGGTAGACGACGGTCTCGCCGACTGCGAACGTCATAGGTCTATGGCCCCTCTCGCCGGACACGAGGATAACACCGATGGACGCGGTCCACAGCGGCGTCGTCGCAGGTCAGAGCCCCTAACGGCCCCTTGACAGACGGCCGACGAGGTGCATCGGGCGGCGCACGACGGGCCTCAGCGCTCGCGTCGCAGCAGGGTCGCGTACAGCGTGAGCCCTGGCCCGAAGGCCATCGCGACGACGTGGCCGCCCACCGGCACCTCCCCCTGCGACCGCAGCCGCTCGAGCACCAGCAGCACCGTCGCGCTCGAGCAGTTGCCGACGTCGCGCAGCACCCCGAAGCTCGGCTCGAGCTGCTCCGGCGACAGCGACAGCACCTCGCCGACCACCTCGACGATCTTGCGCCCGCCGGGGTGCACCGCCCAGCCGGCGACGTCTGGGACGTCCAGGCCGTGCCGGGCGAGCAGGGCTTCGACGACCGGACGGGCGTGCCGGGCCAGCACCTTCGGCACCGCCGGGGACAGGCCCATCTTGAAGCCGAGGTCGGTGACGTCCCAGGTCATGTGGTCGGCGGTGCTGACGTCGGTGCGGGCCACCGTGTCGACCACGGACCAGCCGTCGGCCGGCCCGTCGCCGAGCCCGGGCCCGCCGGGCTCGAGGACCACCGCCGCGGCGGCGTCGCTGAACAGCGCGTGCGACACCATCTGCTGCAGGTCGGAGTCGGTGGGCTTGCCGGCTCTCGCCGTCTCCGTGGTCGGCTGCACGTGCAGGCTCGTCAGCTCGACGCACAGCAGCACCGCCGGCCGCTCGCGCGCGACGACGAAGTCGGCCGTCGCCCCGAGCCCCGGAAGCGCTGCGTAGCAACCCATGTGGCCGATGTGCAGGCGTTGCACCTCGTTGGTCATGCCGAGGTCGCGGGCCAGCAGGATGTCCAGGCCGGGGGTCACGTAGCCGGTGCAGGACACGACCGTGAGCAGCCCGACGTCGGAGGCTGCGAGGCCCGCCGCAGCCAGCGCCGAGCTCACCGCCTCCTTGCCGAGCGGCATCGCCTCGGCCAGGAAGCGCTCCATCCGCGCCGCCGTGCCCCACTCGCTGATGTCCTCCTGCGACGGGTCGACCACACCGCGCCGGGTCGTGATGCCGGAGGACTGCCACACCTTGCGGGCCAGGCGCGCGTCGGCGTAGTGCTCGCGGAAGAAGCCGTCCCACAGGCCCTGCTGGTCCATCGGGGCCGGCAGGGCCTGGCCGGCCCCGGTCAGCACGGCGCGCGGCGCGGCGGTCGTCGGGCGGGTGGTCATGCGGGCTCCTTGACGCCGTGGGCCTGGAACAGTCCGGCGGTGAGCCGGGTGGTGCACATCCTGACCCCGCTCCTCCTGCCCGCGAGCCACCGCAGGTAGTCGAGCGCCGACGGACGCAGCCCGGACAGGGTCAGCTCGACGCCGCAGCGCCGCGCGGCGGCGACCAGCGCCCGGCGGTCGACGAACAGCGCCGGGTCGTGCAACCGCCGGGGCGGTCCCGCCGGGATGCGCTCCCCGATGGTGACGGCGGACAACCGCCCCCACCACGTCGCCGCGATCGTGTCGAGCACCAGCGTGCCGCCCGGGCGAAGCACCCGGCACGCCTCGCTCAGCAGCTCGAGCGGCTCGGCCACGTGCTCGAGCACCTCCCCGGCGACGACGACGGCGGCGCAGGAGTCGCGCAGCGGCAGGCGCAGCACGTCGGCGCGCACCGGCGTGACGCCGTGCGTGCGCGCCTGCGACAGCGCCGGGAGCGACAGGTCCAGCCCGACGTGGCGGTACCCGAGGGGGGCGATGTGCGGCGCCAGCAGCCCCGCGCCGCAGGCAAGGTCGACCAGCAGCTCGTCCGGCCGGTCCGCCGGAGGCACGAGGCGCGATCGCGCCGCGGCGATCCAGTGCAGCATCGCGAACCGGCCGCGAAGGTCCCACCACTGCCCGGCGAGGTCGTCGTACTGGCGCGGGTCGTTGCGCGGGCGCACCGGGTGCTTGCGCGCGCGGACCGGGGCCGCCGCTGCACCTGTCGCACTCATCGCCAGAGTCTGCCGGTCGGCGCGTCACACTGCTCGCGTGCCCCCCGCCCGCGACCGACGCCCGGCCGCGCTCGTCCGGGCCAGCCACCCCGAGCCCACGGTGGCGGTCACGGCGATCGCGACGTCGCTCGCGATCGCGAGCGGGGCCGACGGCCGCGCGGCCTGGGTGGCCGCCGCCTTTTTGTCCGGCCAGCTCAGCGTCGGCTGGAGCAACGACTGGATCGACGCGGCCCGCGACCGCAGCAGCCGGCGCGCGGACAAGCCGGTGGTCCGGGGCGTGCTCGACGCCGGGCTGGTGCGCCGGGCCGCCCTGCTCGCCGCCGCCGCGTGCGTGCCGCTGTCGCTGCTGATGGGCACCTCGGCCGGGCTGCTGCACCTGGCCGCCGTCGCGTCGGCGTGGGCCTACAACGTCCGCCTCAAGGCCGGTCCGCTGTCGTGGCTGCCGTACGCGTTCAGCTTCGGCGCCGTCCCCTCGATCGTCACGCTGACCCTGTCCCCGCCTGCGCCGGCGCCCTGGTGGGCCACCGCCGGCGGGGCGTTGCTCGGGGTCGGGGCGCACCTGTGCAACGCACTGCCCGACCTCGCGGCCGACGCGGCGCAAGGTGTGCGGGGGCTGCCGCACCGGCTCGGCCCCCGGCGCTCGGCGGTGCTTGCGGCGGTGCTGCTGCTCACCGCCTCGGTGCTGCTCGCGCTCGGCCCCGGCCGGCCGGGGCCGGCCGCCCTCGCGGTGCTGGCGCTTGCCGCAGGGGTCACCCTCGCGGGGCTGGCTCGTGCGCGGCGCCCCGGCTCGCGCGCGGCGTTCCTGTCCGCCATCGTCTTCGCGGCGCTCGCGGTGGGCCTGCTCGTCGCGCGCGGTGCGGTCCTCGCCGGCTCCTGACACGATGGAGGCATGCACCGGACCCGACGCGCGCGCCTGCGCGCAGCGGCAGCCGTGCTGACCGGCGTCGCCTGCGTGACGGCGCTCACCGGCTGCGCCGGCACGTCGGCCGGGGCATCCGCCCCGGCGGCGAGCGCAGGTGCGAGCGGACCGGCCTTCCACGGCGAGCAGCCGCCCGGCACGATCGCGCGCCCGGCTTTCGCGCTGCGCGACACCGCCGGCAACCCCTACTCCTTCGCCGAGCGCACCCGCGGACGCCCCACGCTGCTGTACTTCGGCTACACCAGCTGCCCCGACGAGTGCCCCACCGCCGTCGCCGGCATCGCCGCGGCCCTGCGGGCCGCGCCCGCCTCGGTGCGCGAGCAGGTGCAGGTGGTCTTCGTCGGCACCGACGCCGCGCGCGACGACGCCCGTACGGTGCGCAGGTTCCTCGACCAGTGGTCGGTCGATTTCACCGGGCTCATCGGGAGCCAGGCCGACGTCGACGCCGCCCAGCGGGCAGCCGGGCTCGAGCCGGCCGCGAAGGGTGGCCAGGTCGAGACCGTGCCGGGCAGGTCCGATGAGCACGTGCACCGGCCGGGCACCCCGCCGCACCAGCACTTCGGACCGCTTGACTACGGTGTCGCGCACGCCGACGTCATCTTCGCCTACGGCACGCAGGACCGGCTGAGCGTGCTCTACCCGGGTGCCGTCCGACCCCGTGACCTGGCCGCCGACCTGCCGCTGCTCGACCCGCACCACACCGGAGACCCCACGTGAGCCGAACGTCGCGCCCGCACCGCCTCGTCGCCGCCGTCGCCGCGGCGCCGCTGCTGGCGGGTATGTCGGCGTGCGGCGCTGGACTGGACGCCCAGACCTACCAGGAGCGCACCGCAGCCGATGCGGCGAACACCTCGGTGGGTTTCCTCGACGTGCGCAACCTCCGGGTCGAGCCGCCGCTGGTCGGCTCGACGCTCCGCCAGGGGGGCACCGCCGTCGTCGAGATGACGATCGTCAGCCAGGACAACCAGCCCGACCGGCTCGTTGAGGCCACCAGCCCGGTCGCCTCGGAGGTCGTGACCGTCGTCGACGGCGAACCGGGCGAGATCGTGGTGCCGGCGCTCGGCTCGACGGTCAACTCCGCGCGTCTGCGCCTGGTCGGACTCACCAAGGACCTGAACAGCGGGCAGAACATCGCGGTGGCGCTGCGCTTCGCGCGCGCTGGCACCGTTCGCGAGGTCATTCCGGTGGGGCTGACCGGCGAGAGCGACCGACCGATCTTCACCGAGGGCGACGGGGAGGGCCAGCCGGCGCTGCAGGGCCCGGCCGGGGGGCACGGCGAGAAGGCGCAGACCGAACCGTAGTCAGCTGCTGGACGGCACGACCCGCCGCGTCGGCTCGACCTGTCACCGCTTGTCGTACCCCGCCCCTACCGTGCCGGGCATGACCCGCCCCGCCGCCCGTGCCCGCCCGCTGCACCGCTGCGGCGAGTGCGGCGCGACCGTCGCCAAGTGGGTCGGTCAGTGCCCGCAGTGCCAGGCGTGGGGATCGCTCGTCGAGGCGCTGCCCACCCGTCCGCTGCCGGGGCTGCGCACGGCGGCGTCCGGCAGCGCTCCCGCCCGACCGGCGCGCGCGCTCACCGAGCTGTCGAGCGAGCGGACACCCCGCGAGCTGACCGGGCTGACCGAGTTCGACCGGGTGCTCGGCGGCGGCCTGGTCGCCGGCCAGGTGGTGCTGCTCGCGGGCGAGCCGGGCGTGGGCAAGACCACCCTGCTCAGCACCGCGGCCCACACCATGGCCGCCCGCAACCCCGGCGCGACGGTGCTGTACGTGTCCGGCGAGGAGAGCGTCGAGCAGATCAGCGTGCGCGCCCAGCGGATCGGCGCCGTCGGCCCGGGCATCCTCGTGGCCGACGAGACCGACCTCGCCAGCGTGCTCGGCCACATCGAGCAGCACGACCCGGTGCTGCTCGTGGTCGACAGCGTGCAGGCCCTCGCCTCGAGCGCCGTCGAGGGCCGCGCCGGGGGCATGGCCCAGGTGCAGGAGGTCACGGCCGTGCTCACCCGGGCGGCCAAGGCGCGCCGCATGCCGCTGCTGCTGATCGGGCAGTCGACGCGCGAGAACGCCGTCGCCGGGCCGCGGGCCCTCGAGCACATGGTCGACACCGTGCTCACCTTCGAGGGCGACCGGCACACCAGCCTGCGGCTGCTGCGGGCGGTCAAGAACCGCTTCGGCCCGACCGACGAGGTGGTCTGCTTCGAGCAGGCCGACGACGGGCTGCGCGAGGTGCTCGACCCGTCCGACCTGTTCCGCAGCCACCGCAGCGCGCCGGTGCCCGGCAGCTGCGTCGCCATCACCGTCGAGGGCCGGCGCGCGCTGCCGGCCGAGGTGCAGGCACTGGTGTCGAGCGTGGCACCGGGCGGGCACCCGCGCCGGGGCGTGACCGGCCTCGACAGCAGTCGGGTCGCGATGCTCATCGCGGTCACCGAGAAGCACAGCGACGTGCGGCTCAGCGACAAGGACGTCTTTGTCGCCACCGTCGGCGGGGCCCGGCTGTCCGACCCGTCGACCGACCTCGCGGTCTGCCTGGCGCTGGCTTCGTCGGCCACCTCCGCCGCCATGCCGTTCGACGTGCTGGTCATCGGTGAGGTCGGCCTGTCGGGAGACCTGCGCCCGGTCGGGATGATCGCGCAGCGGGTGTCGGAGGCGGTGCGGCTCGGCTACCGGCGCATCGTCGTCCCGCGCGGCTCGAAGCAGCGGCTGCCTGCGGTGCCGTCCGGCGTCGAGGTGCGCGAGCTCGACCGGCTCGATCGCGCGATCGACCTGATGCGCCACCAGGCGGTCGTCCGCCCGTTGCCAGCGCGGTCGCTGCTGTAAGCGTCAGGCGTTCCAAGGATCGACGAGCTCGACCCCGAGGTCGACGACGTCCGCGGTGTTCCGGCTCACCACGACGAGACCGTGGCCGCGCGCCGTGGCGGCGAGCAGAGCGTCGCGCTCGGGTCGTGGGTCGGGCACGTGCATCGCCGCGGCGATCCGTGCGACGTCTGTGTCCACCGGCAGCAGACGATCGCGAAACGCCGTCAGCACAGCCTGCTCGAACCAGGTCCGGAGCATGGAGCCTTGACGCGCATCCCGGCGTTCGATGCGTCTCACACCGATCTCGATCTCCATGACGGTGATCACGCTCAGGGCGAAGTCCGTCGTGCTCGACGGCTGACCCAGGCGCGCACCGCGGGGGACGCCGTTCGCTGCGGCTTGCGGAGCTCGCTCACGACAATCGCATCGAGCCTTTGCGTACCGGGCAGACCTGCGCCGCGCGTCGGAACCTTCTACCCAGGTGAAACCTGGGGGCGCCCTGCTGCGTGGAAGAGGCTGACAGCGACCTCCGGCAGGACGGACCCCTCGTGCAGGCCGACTTCGACGCGACGTACGCAACGGGCTACCGCTCGGTGCTGCGCGCGGTCGTGCTCCTCACGCCGAGCGTCGAGGACGCGCACGACCTCACCTCGGAGGCGTGGGTCCGCGCGTACGACCGGTGGGCGAGCGTCGGCGAGCTCGCCGCGCCGGTCGCCTGGGTGCGACGCGTCGCCGTGAACGCCGCGGTCGACGCCCGACGCCGCGAGGGCAGCCGCTGGCGTGCCTACCGCCGCTGAGGCGCGCGCCCGGAGCCGGTCGCCGCTGCCGACGGTGCGTCCGTCGACGTGGTGCGGGCACTCGCGACCCTCAAGCCGGCACATCGGCAGGCGGTCGTCCTGCACTACCTGTGCGACCTGTCGGTCGCGCAGATCGCCGCCGACACGAGCCTGCCGGAAGCCACCGTGAAGACGCACCTCGCGCGCGGCCGGGCAGCCCTGGCCGCCGTGCTCCGCCTTTCCGACGAGGAGACCCTCGATGCCTGACCGCCTCGCTGCCCTGCTCAACGCCGAAGCGGACCGTCGCGTTGCCGGCGAGGCCGTCCCACCGGTGTCGTCGGTGCTGGTCCGGCGGGTGCCGTCCCGCCGACCGTCCATGCTGCAGATGGCGGGACCGATGCTTGCTGCCGCCGCCGCGGTCATCGCCGTGGCACTGATCGCGGGACAGCTGCGGTCACCTGCAGCGCCGGCAGCGACGACCGCGGCTCCGAGCGTCCCGAGCTCCCCGACACCGAGCGCGGTGGAGCCCGAGCTCGGGACGATGCCGACACCGCAGGAGGTGCGGTCGTTTCACCAGGGCATGGTCAGGCCCCCGAACTCCAGCGGACAGCAGAAGCAGATTCCGCTGCCCGACCGCGTCGACGTCCTGGCCCGGGCAACGGTCGAGCCGGGTGTCACGGTCTACCTTGTCGGCTATCACGGCGACGGGCTCGTCTGCGTGGTGCAGCTCGTGGTCGACACGACGGTCCAGCAGCCGCCGGGCGGCGGCGGGGCTGGCGGTTGCGGACCCACCGGCCCGGACGGCCGGCAGCTGCGGATCCCGGGCGGGCCGGCGTTCGGTCTCAACCGCTCCTTCGTCGCCGGGTCCGGCCGGCCGGCCGAGCAGCTGCTCAGCACCGAGCTCCCCGCAGGCAGCGAGCGGCTGCGGCTGTCGGCCGCCGGAGTCGACCCGAAGACCGTGCCCGCCTACGACGCCGGGTTGCGTTGGGGCCACGCCGCGTTCGTCCTCACCGCCTGGCCCTCGAAGCTCGAGACGCGCGGCGAGGCGCTCGCTAGCGACGACTCGGTCATCGCCACCTCGGATGACGAGGGGCTGGACGAGCGGGACGTCGACCCCAAGGTGCTCGAGGCGCAGGCACGCTGCCTCGAGCGTGCGGGCATCAAGGTCGATCGACTGCCGGGCGGCGGGTACAGCTGGAACGTCAAGGGCCGCGAAGACCTGCAGCGCTCGTGCCTTGCCGAGGCCAAGCGCACGGTTCCCTCGACAGGCTGAGCCGCAGCACACCTCCAGAGCGCTCCGTAGACTTCGCGCTACCGAGAGGAGCCGCCCGTGTCCGGCACCGACGACCTGCTGCGGGCCACGCTCGCCATGGTCGCGCCGGGGACCGACCTGCGCGACGGCCTCGAGCGCATCCTGCGCGGCAGCACCGGCGCGCTGATCGTGCTCGGGCACGACCGCTCGGTCGATGCGCTGTGCACCGGCGGCTTCGAGCTCGACGTCGAGTTCTCGGCCCAGCGGCTGCGCGAGCTGTCCAAGATGGATGGCGCGGTCGTGCTGACCTCCGACGTCTCGCGCATCGTGCGCGCGAGCGTGCAGCTCGTGCCCGACCCGGCGATCGTCACCGAGGAGACCGGCACCCGGCACCGCACCGCCGAGCGGGTCGCGAAGCAGACCGGGTACCCGGTGATCAGCGTCAGCCAGTCGATGCGGATCATCGCCCTGTACATCGGCAGCCGGCGGTACGTGCTCGACGACAGCGCGTCGATCCTGTCGCGCGCGAACCAGGCCCTCGCGACGCTCGAGCGGTACAAGATGCGCCTCGACGAGGTCGCCGGCACGCTGTCCGCGCTCGAGATCGAGGACCTCGTCACCGTGCGCGACGCGATGGCGGTCAGCCAGCGCCTGGAGATGGTGCGCCGCATCGCGACCGAGATCGAGGGCTACGTCGTCGAGCTCGGCACCGACGGCCGGCTGCTGTCGCTGCAGCTCGACGAGCTGATGGCCGGCGTCGAGGCCGAGCGCGAGCTGGTCGTGCGCGACTACCTGGTGGCCCGCAGCGGCCGGCGGAACCTCACGCTCGCCGACGCGCTCCACGGCCTGAACACCCTGTCCTCGCTCGAGCTGCTCGACCTGGCCTCGGTCGCGCGCGGCGTCGGCTACGGCGCCGGCGTCGAGGTGCTCGAGTCGGCCGTCAGCCCGCGGGGATATCGCCTGCTCGCCAAGGTGCCACGCCTTCCACCCCTGGTCGTCGACCGGTTGGTCGAGCACTTCGGCGGCCTGCAGAAGCTGCTCGCGGCGAGCATCGACGAGCTGCAGGCCGTCGAGGGAGTCGGGGAGAGTCGCGCCCGGGGCGTGCGTGAAGGGCTCTCCCGCCTGGCCGAGAGCTCGATCCTCGAGCGCTACGTCTAGCGGACCGCCTCGACCATCTCCGCCAGGTCGACGAGGAAGACGGTGCCGGCCGGTCCGCGCAGCACGTCGCGCACGTAGGCGGGCAGCTCGTGCGGCGACGCCGTCCCCGCGGCCGGCAGGCTCGTGACGACCGCCTGCACCCGGTCGACCGCGACCCCCACCAGCCCGTCGCGCTCGAGGACCAGCACGTCGCCGGTACCGGTGCGCTCGACGCGCAGGTCGAGCACGGGCAGCACGACGCCGCGCACGTCGAGCACGCCGACCATCGGTGGCCGCAGGCCCGGCAGGTCGGTGAGGCCGCGCAGGCGCACGACCTCGCGCACGCCCGCGAGCGGCGTCGCGTAGTCGCGTCCGGCCAGGCTGAACGTGATCAGACCGCTCATGATCCGCGGGTCGCCAGCACCGCGGCGAGCGTCGCCAGCTCGCGCGCCGTGCGACCACCCAGCTCGGGCGCCTGGGCGTCGCACGTCGACAGCGCCAGCGCCGCGGCCCGGAACTCACGCTGCGCCGCCGGGCCGTCGCCGGTGCGCTGCAGGACGCCGGCCAGCAGGAAGTGCGCGAGCCCGTCACCGGGAGCCAGGTACACCGCCCGGCGCAGCACGGGCAGCGCCGCGGCGTCCTTGCCCTGGTCGGCGAGGGCCACCCCGAGCAGGTAGTGCAGCTCGGCCCGCAGGGGCTCGCGCACGAGCGCCCGGGCGGCCAGCCGCGCCGCACCGCCGTAGTCGCCCGCCACGAGCGTCGCGCGCACGGGTGCCGCCGCGTCGTCGGACGAGACGGGCACCGACGGCGGCGGGTCGGCGCGGCGCGGCGGCGCGGCGGCGCGGCGCGGTCGCGGCGCGGGGGTGCGCGGCCGGGGGCCGTCGTCGACGCGCTGGTACACGTAGGCCGCGCCGGCGCCCGCGCCGAGCCGCACCAGCCGGAAGGCGTCGCTGACCTGCCAGAGGGTCTCGGAGTGGCCGAGGAACAGGTAGCCGCCGTCGCGCAGGCTCGCGTGCAGGCGCTCCATGAGTGCGCGCGTGGTCGGCCGGGAGAAGTAGATCGTCACGTTGCGGCACAGCACCAGGTCGAAGTCGTTGCCCGCCGAGGGGTCGCCCACGAGGTTGTGGTGCCGCAGCTCGACCAGCCGCCGCACCGGCTCGCTGACGGCCAGGCGCCCCGGGCCGGCCGGGACGAAGCGGGCGAGCTCGGCGGGAGTGGCGAGCTGCACGGCGCGTGCCCGGTAGACCCCGCGCCGAGCGGCGCGCAGAGCCGCCTCGGAGATGTCGGTCCCGAGCACGGTGACGTCCCACGAGGCGATGTCGGGCTGCAGGTCGAGCAGCATCATCGCGATCGTGTAGGGCTCCTCACCGGTCGAGCAGCCGGCGCTCCAGATGCGCAGGCGACGCCCCCGACCGGCGGCGACGCGGAGCAGCTCGGGCAGCACGCTCGTGCGCAGCGCCCGCATCTGCGGCGGGTTGCGGAAGAAGTACGTCTCCTGGATCGTCACCTCGTCGAGCAGGTGCTGACGCTCGGGACCGGGTCGCGCCGCCAGCTCCAGGTAGCGGTCGAGGTGTGTCAGGCCGGTCAGCCGGGCCCGCTCGAGCACGCTCTGGGTGAGCGCCTCCCGCCGGCTGTGGTCGAACTCGAGCCCGGCCGCGCCGGCCAGCAGCGTCCGCAGCCGCTCGTACTGGGCGTCGCTCAGGCGCTCGGGTGCGCCGCTCACGAGGCGCGGTCCCGACAGGCACCGAGCCCGCAGACGGCGGCGAGCACCGCGTCCCCGATCTCGGTGAGCGGCAGTTGCCGATCGACGGCGTCGAGCGCCATGGCGGCCGCCGGCATGCCGTAGACGGTGCTGCTCGGCTCGTCCTGCGCGATGGTGTGCCCGGAGCTCTGGCGCAGCCGGCGCAGGCCGGCGGCGCCGTCGCGGCCCATACCGGTGAGCAGCACGCCGACGGCCGCGCCGCCGAGCACGTCGGCGACGCTGGTGAGCGTCCGGTCGATCGAGGGCACGTGGTGCTGCCCCGGGCCGGGGGGCGCAGCGGCCGTCGTCAGCGACCGGTCCCGGACGACGAAGTCGGCGCCCGTCGGGGCGACGGTCACCACGCCGGGCAGCAGCCGTTCGCCGGGCCGGCCCACGACGACCGGGAGCGGCACCAGAGCGTCGAGCCAGCAGGCGAGGCCGGGCACGAAGCCGTCGGCCATGTGCTGCACCACGAGCACGGCGCTGGGCAGGCCGGCCGGCAACCGGCGAAGCACGTCGAGCACGGCGTTCGGCCCACCGGTCGAGGCGCCGATGACGACCAGGCGCACCGCGGAGCCGCCCGCGCGCGCCTCGGCCGCCCGGCGCAGCCGGCTGCGCGGGTGGGTGATGACCCGCACTCGCGAGCAGGTGCGCACGGCGCGTCGCACCGCCTCGGCCGCCGGTCCCACCGACGCCGCCGGCGTCACCAGCACGTCGACCGCGCCGGCGGCCAGCGCCTGGCGGGCGGTCTCGGCGTCGCCGGCGTACACCAGCACGGGCGTCGGCGTGTCGCTCATGATGCGCTCGACGGCTTCGACCCCGCCGCCCCCCGGCAGGTCGAGCTGCAGGAGCAGCACGGCGGGCCGCAACCGGGCGACCAGCTCGACGGCCTGCCGGCCGGTGCTGCCCTGCCCGACCACCACGGTGTCCCGGTCGCCCTCGACCATCGCGCGCAGCAGGCGCCGTCGAGAGGCGCAGGCATCGACGAGGACCACCGTCGTGCCGCGGGGAGGGGGGGCCGCCGTCACCGGGACTGCTTCGACGCCCAGCGGGGCGCCCTGAAGCGCTCAGCCGGTCACGCGGCGGGCTGGTCCTCGGCCGCCGGGTGCCCGGCCACCAGCGGCGTGTCGACGCCCAGCCGGCCGACCTTGGCGGCGCCGCCGGGCGAGCTCAGCGCATCCTGCTGGCCCGGCAGCACCTCGGTGAAGAACCGGGCGTTGTCCTCGGTGAAGGCCGACCACTTCTCCGGTACGTCCTCGTCGTAGAAGATCGCCTCAACGGGGCAGACCGGTTCGCAGGCCCCGCAGTCGACGCATTCGTCCGGGTGGATGTACAGCGCGCGGGCGCCCTCATAGATGCAGTCGACGGGGCATTCCTCGACACAGGCCCGGTCGACCACGTCGATGCACGGTTCGGCGATCACGTAGGTCATGGCTCGTCCCTCCTGGTCACGTGCGATTCGTCCGTGCCGGTCGGGCGATGGTGAGGAGCCGGTCGTCGGGCTCGCCCGAGAGCCGGCGGTTGATGGAGTAGGCGATGCGGCTGGCCTGCGTCTTGGCGAGCTCGGCCTTCGCGCCGCTGAACAGCTCGTCGACGGTCGCGGTCCACAGCGTCAGCCAGCGCGCGAAGTGCTCGCTCGTGAGCGGAGCGACCGCATGCAGGTCGGCGTGCACCTGCAGCGCGTTGCGCCGGTAGAGGCCCGCGCGAAAGAGCACCGTCTGCCAGAAGTCGCACATGATCGGCAGGTGGGCGGTCAGGTCGAGCTTGGCGACGTCACGAAAGATCGGTCCGAGCAGCGCGTCGGCGAACGCGCGCTCGTAGAACGTGACGACGAGCCGCTCGATGTCGGGGCGGCCCGTGAGGTCCGGCAGCCGCGGCGCGTGACGAACGGTCATGGCAGCACCGCGCCCAGCAGCACGATCCCGAGCACGGGCAGGGCGATCGCCTTGGCACCTTCGAGCCCGATGTAGGCCAGGTGCAGGCGTGAGTCAGGCGGTCGGTGCCCGGCCACGACGCGGGCCGCACGGGCATCCAAGGGTGGCCGGACAACGAGCACCTGCACCGACAGCACGGCGCACACGACGACGAGCAGCACCCAACCGGCGACCGGCAGTCCCGACACGGCGCCGGCGAGGATCAGGACGCCGGCCAGCACGACCTCGGCCAGGTTCAGGGCCCGGAACACGAGCCGGCCGATCCCCAGACCGAGCGGCAGCGTGATGCCGGGCGCACGAAACTTCAGCGGTGCCTCCAAGAACGAGATCGCCAGCACCATGCCCCACCACACGAAGGGTGCGGCGAGCACCGTCAACTGGCTGACGCGAGGCACCGCTGTTCCCCTTCCTCGCTCGGCCGGGGCACGTCGGCGACGCACAACTCGGGCCCGACGAAGGGGCGCAACGACGCCTGGGGGGCCTGGCGCACCTGCAGCCGTGACAACGCCCCGCGCAGCAGTCCGAGATGCACCGTGCACACGACGTCCGGATGGGCCGCAGCCAGCTCGCGGAAGGGGCAGGCGTGCAGCTCGAAGCGGCGCAGGTGCGGCTCGTCGACCAGAACGGGCTCGAACCCCACATCCGCAAACAGGGCGCCCACCCGGCGCGTCGCATCGTCCCAGGCGGGCGGCGCGGCGCCGGCACCGCCCGCGGGCAGCAGCTGGTCCGCCCAGCGCCGACCGGCTCCTTCGGCCCAGGCGGCACCCGTCGCCGGGTCGGCCGCCAGGGCGCCCGCGAGCACACCCGCCAACTGCCGGTCCCCGGAGAGCCGATCGGTGTCGGGACCGGCCGTGTACAGCAGCCGTGGCCGTCCCGGCGCGCCCGCGCGCTCCACATGGCGCTCGACGAGCCCAGCGCCTTCGAGCGCCTCGAGGTGGTAGCGCACGGTGGTCACGTGTACACCAGCCGACTTGGACAGCGCGATCGCGTCCATCGGTCGTCCCGCCGAACGCAGCACCGACAGCACGCGCCGGCGCGTGGCCCGGGCCGGCGCCGCAGCGCGCTGCCCCCCGCCGTCCGTAGTCATGCCGCGACTTTAGCGCATGGTCTTGCTTTTTACTACGCTAGCCCCGCTTGGTCACGGTGAGCACGGCGGAGCGGTGCTGCTCGTCTGCTTCGCGGGTGCCGCGGGCTTCGCGGTGTTCGCCGCCGCCGGGCTCGCGCTGATCCCGGTCGGCACCATCGCCTTCCTCGGCCTCGCCGCCGTGCTGGGCGCCTCCTCCGGCGCCGTCTTCGCGCTCGTGGCGGCCGTCGCGCCGGCGAACCAGGTGGGCAGCGTGACCGGCGTGGTCGGCGCCGCCGGAGGTCTCGGCGGCTTCGTGCCGCCGCTGGTCATGGGAGCGCTCTACGGCGCCACCGGCTCCTACGCCATCGGCTACCTGCTGCTCGCGGCCGTCGCGGCGCTGGCCACCGGGTACCTCGTGCTGGTCCGGCGCGGCCGGGGAGCTCTCAGCGCGGCGATGTAGCGGGTCAGGACTGCCTACCCTGCAACGATGAGCGCTGCCCTCGTCGAGCGGGTCGCGCACTGGTACGCCGGCGCCGCCCGTGACCTGCCTTGGCGCGATCCGGGTACCAGCGCGTGGGCGGTCCTGGTCAGCGAGGTCATGCTGCAGCAGACCCCCGTCGCCCGGGTCGAGCCGGCGTACCGCGCGTGGCTCGCGCGCTGGCCCACGCCCGCGGCCCTCGCTGCCGACTCCCCCGGCGAGGCGGTCCGGATGTGGGGTCGGCTCGGCTACCCCCGACGGGCGCTGCGGCTGCACGCGGCGGCGCAGGCGGTGGTGCAGCAGCACGGCGGCACGCTGCCGGTGACCGTCCCCGACCTGCTGGCGCTGCCGGGCGTCGGCGACTACACCGCCCGCGCGGTCGCCGCCTTTGCCGGGCGCCAGCGGGTGCCGGTGGTCGACACCAACGTGCGCCGCGTCGTCGCCCGAGCCATCGAGGGCATCGCCGACGCGCCGGTGCGCCGCCCGGACCTCGCGCTCGTCGAGGCCCTGCTCCCCCCGGATGCCGAGCAGGCCGCGACCGCCTCGGTGGCCCTGATGGAGCTGGGCGCGCTGGTGTGCACGGCCCGCGCCCCCCGCTGCGGGGCGTGCCCGGTGCGGGCGTCGTGCGCCTGGCTCGCCGCCGGGTCACCGCAGCTCGGCGCGCCGGTGCGCCGCCCCCAGTCCTACGCCGGCACCGACCGGCAGGTGCGCGGCCGGTTGCTCGCGGTGTTGCGCGACGCCGACGGCCCGGTCGAGACCGCGCTGCTGGACGAGGTCTGGGACGAGCCGGTGCAGCGCGCCCGCGCGCTCGACGCGTTGGTCGTCGACGGCCTGGTCGACCCGCTGCCCGACGGCACGTACGCCCTGCCCGCCTGAGCGCTTCACCGGGGCTCAGGCGCCTGACAGGCCCCTCGACGTCGTACTCGATGGCGTCGCGCGTCACGTCCGTCCCGCGCGCGTCGTTCGTCGAGCGTCACTGCCGTGTTCGCCAGGCGGAACGGCTGCCCCTGGGTCGGGCACTGGCGCGGTGGCTCGGCTACGGCCAAGCGTGTGCACCGGCTGCGTCGGTGCGGCACGATCGCGCCGTGGAAAACTCACCGCCACCAGTGCGTGTCCGGGTCCACGTCACCGGCCGGGTGCAGGGCGTCGGCTTCCGGCCGTTCGTCTGGCGCGAGGCGAGCTCGCGGGGGCTGTCGGGCTGGGTCGGCAACGACAGCGCCGGGGTCGTGCTGGAGGCGGAGGGGCCGGCTGCGGTCGTGCACGCGTTCCTCCAGGCACTGGACCACCCGCCGCCGCTGGCTCGTGTGACGGCCGTCGAGACGCAGCACCTGGCACCCGACGGACGTCCTGGGTTCAGCGTGCGCAGCAGCACGACCGACGGCGCGGCCCGGGCGCTGCTCGCACCCGACACGGCCATGTGCGGGGCATGCCGCGCCGAGCTCGACGACCCGTCCGACCGGCGCTTCGGCCACCCCTTCGTCACCTGCACCGACTGCGGACCGCGCTTCACGCTCGTCGAGTCGATGCCCTACGACCGCAGCCGCACGACGATGGCCGCCTTCCCGATGTGCCCGGCCTGCGCCAGGGAGTACGCCGACCCGGCCGACCGGCGCTTCCACGCCGAGCCCATCTGCTGCCCCGACTGCGGCCCGCAGCTGTCCCTGCTCGACGCGGCAGGGCGCAGGCTCGGTGACCCGCTCGCGAGTGCGGCCGCGCTGCTGCGAGACGGGGCGGTCGTTGCCGTCAAGGGCGTCGGCGGCTACCACCTGGCGGTCGACGCCACCGACGAGCCGGCGGTCGCACGGCTGCGTCAGCGCAAGCACCGGCCGCACCGGCCGTTCGCACTGCTGCTTCGCGACCTCGACGAGGTCGGGCGGTTGTGCCTGCCCACAGCAGATCACCTCGCCCTGCTCACCGACCCGGCCCGTCCCGTGGTGATCGTGCCCCGGCGGCCCGGCGCGGCAGTCGCGCGCTCGGTCGCGCCGGACGGCGGGCCGCTCGGCGTACTGCTCCCCTACACCCCGCTGCACGCGCTGCTCGCCGGGGCCTGCAACCGGCCGCTGGTGCTCACGAGCGCGAACCTGTCTGGCGAGCCGCTGGTCGTCGACGACGCCGAGGCCCAGGAACGGCTGGCCGGCATCGCCGACGCGTTCCTCGCCCACGACAGGCGCATCGTCGCGCGCGCCGACGACTCGGTGGTGGCCGTCGCCGCCGGCCGACCGGTGCCGCTGCGACGCTCGCGCGGCTACGTCCCGACGCCCGTGACCCTGCCGGTCGCCTCCCCCGTCCCGCTGCTCGCCTGCGGTCCGGCGGCCAAGGCGACCGTCTGCATCGTGCGCGGCGGCGAGGCGTTCCTGTCCGCGCACCTGGGCGACCTCGGTGAGCTGCGCAGCGCCCAGGCGTACGCCGAGGCCGTCGAGCACCTGCAGCGGCTGACCGGCGCCCGTCCCGAGGTGCTCGCGCATGACCTGCACCCTGACTACCCCTCGACCCGGTATGCCTGGGAGCGCCCGGCGACACGCCGGATCGGGGTACAGCACCACCACGCGCACATCGCGTCGTGCTTGGCCGACAACGGCCGGGCCGGCCCGGTGATCGGCATCGCCTTCGACGGTCTCGGGCTCGGGCCGGACGGCTCCGCCTGGGGCGGCGAGGTGCTTCTCGCCGACCTCACCGCCGCGACCCGTGCCGCGCACCTGGCACCGGTTGCCATGCCCGGCGGCGACGCGGCCGTGCGCGAGCCGTGGCGGATGGCGCTGGCGTACCTCGACGCGGCGTACGGGGACGAGCTGCCCACGGGCCTGGCCGTGCAGCTCCGGCAGTCGCAGCGCTGGAACGCCGTCCGCTCGATCGCGCGAGCCGGGCTGAGCTCGCCGCCGACCTCCAGCGCGGGTCGGCTCTTCGACGCCGTGAGCGCGCTGCTCGGCGTGCGCGACACCATCAGCTACGACGGGCAGGCCGCCGTCGAGCTGGAGCTGCTGGCGGACCCCGCCGAGCACGGCAGCTACGGCATCCCGCTCTCGCGCGCGTCCTCGCAGGACGGGCCGCTGGATACCGCGCCGTTGCTCGTCGAGGTGCCGCTGCTCATTCGCGCTCTGGTCGACGACCTGTTGGCCGGTACGCCGATCCCGCTGGTCGCCAGCCGGTTCCACAGCTCGCTCGCGGAGGTCGTCGGTGATGTGTGCGGGATCCTGCGTGACGAGCACGGCCTGTCCACGGTCGCGCTGTCGGGTGGGGTCTTCTGCAACCGCCTGCTGCTCGCGCGCACGGTGGACCGGCTGGAAACGGGCGGGTTCGACGTCCTCACGCACCGGCAGGTTCCGGCCAACGACGGCGGGCTCGCACTCGGTCAGGCAGCGGTCGCTGCAGCCATGCTCGCCGCCGGTGGCTGACTCGCGGCGCTGTCGGGCGTACCGTCCAGCCATGAGGCTGCGATGACCATGACCAGCTCGCCGCTGGAGGCCCTGCTGCACGACGCGTTCGCGCGGCGCGAGCAGCCGCTGCTCGACCTGGCCGACCAGGCCGAGGCGCTCGCGCTGGCCTGCCGCGACATGGCGGTGCGGTTCGCCCGCGGCGGTCGGCTGCTGGTGTTCGGCAACGGGTCCGGAGCGACCGACGCGCAGCATGTCGCCGTCGAGTTCGTGCATCCCGTCATCGTCGGGAAGCCGGCGCTCCCCGCCCTCTCGCTGGTCAGCGACGCCGCGACGCTGATGGGCGTGGCCGCGCGGCGCGGTCTGGACGGCGTCTACGCCCACCAGGTCGAGGTGCTCGCTCGCCCGGACGACATCGCGCTCGGCCTGTCGGTCGACGGGGACTGCTCCAACGTGCGCGCGGGCCTGCGCGCCGCCCGTGACGCCGGGCTGCTGACGGTCGCGCTCGTCGGCGGCGACGGCGGTGCGCTGCGTGCCGAGGCCGAGCACTGCCTCGTCGTGCGCTCGGACGACCCGCTGGTCGTCAAGGAAGGGCACGTCACCGCCTACCACCTGCTGTGGGAGCTCGTGCACGTGTTCCTCGACGCGGCGCAGCAGGCCGCCGCCGCTCGCGAGGCGTACCCGTTCCTGGCCGCCGGCGACGAGCAGGAGCTGCTCGACGCCGCAGCGGACTCAGCCCGCCACAAGGTCGCCGAGATCGTCGCGCTGCGTCGAGCGGTGGCCGACGAGCAGGGCGCGGCGCTGGCCGCCTGCGCGGTCGAGCTCGCGGCCGCCTTCGACTCCGGCGCCACCCTGCTCGCGTTCGGCAACGGCGGCAGCAGCACCGATGCGCAGGACGTCGTCCACACCTTCCTCGACCCACCTACGGCCGAGCCGCTACCGGCCCTGTGCCTGACCAGCGACGTCGCGGTGCTCACGGCCTTGGCCAACGACGTCAGCTTCGACGTGGTGTTCGCCCGGCAGGTGCAGGCGTTCGGACGCGTGGGCGACATCGCCGTCGCGCTGTCGACCAGCGGGGGCTCGGCCAACGTGCTGGCCGCGCTGGACGCAGCGCACCGCACCGGCATGGTGACGGTCGGGCTGGCCGGCTACGGCGGCGGCCGGATGGCCGACTCGGCGTCGGTCACGCACCTGTTCGCGGTGCCGTCGTCGTCGGTGCACCGCATCCAGGAGGTGCAGACGACGCTCTACCACCTGCTGTGGCAGGCCACGAGATCGGCAGCAACGAGCTGATTGAGAGGAATCTCCGGTTCAGGTCTTGACAGTGACATCAGTCACAAGATAGAACCTGATCACGCCGCACAGACCGGCACCGCTGGCCGTCTACGGCGCGACAGGGCCTGTGGATCAATGCCGGGCTCAGCTGCGACGGTGACTCCGTCGCGCTCACCGCCGCGACGCAGCCGAGCATCGAGGAGATCGCTCTCGGCGCGCTTCCAGGACTGCCGCAGGTGGCCGTCCACTGGCCGCTCATCGACTTCGAGTGCGGCCCCAACGGCGGCGCCGACGACTTCCTCGAGTGGTTCTGGAAGGCCGACCGCGGCGAGCTCGAGCCGTTCGTGCTCGTGGTCGAGGGCTCGATCCCCAACGAGGCGCTGGCCGGAGACGGCTACTGGTCGGGGTTCGGCAACAACCCCGAGACCGGGCAGCCCGTCACGACGAGCGAGTGGCTGGACCGGCTGGCGCCCAAGGCGCTCGCCATCCTCGCGGCCGGCACCTGCGCCACCTACGGCGGCATCCATGCCATGGCCGGCAACCCCACGGGAGCGATGGGGGTGCCCGACTACCTCGGCTGGGACTGGAAGAGCAAGGCCGGTCTCCCGATCGTGTGCGTGCCCGGTTGCCCGGTCCAGCCGGACAACCTGTCCGCGACGATCACTTACCTGCTCTACCAGGCGACTGGCCAGGCGCCGATGATTCCGCTCGACGAGGCGCTGCGTCCGACCTGGCTGTTCGGCCAGACCGTGCACGAGGGGTGTGACCGCGCCGGCTACTACGAGCAGGGCGACTTCGCGACCGAGTACGGCTCGCCCAAGTGCATCGTCAAGCTCGGCTGCTGGGGGCCGGTCGTGAAGTGCAACGTCCCCAAGCGCGGCTGGATGAATGGGATCGGCGGCTGCCCGAACGTCGGCGGCATCTGCATCGGCTGCACCATGCCGGGCTTCCCCGACAAGTTCATGCCCTTCATGGACGAGCCCCACGGCGGCAAGCTCTCGACGAGCGCGATCGGCGCGTACGGCAAGACGATCCGGGCGCTACGCAGCAAGACCAGCGCGACGCTCGAGAAGGAGCCCAAGTGGCGCAAGCCCGGGCGTCAGCTGCTCACCGGAGCCACCCGCACCTGGTAGGTGCGGAGCGGCGCCCGAACCTCGTCCATCCCGCAGCCCTCGAGGAAGAAGACTCATGACCGAGAGCGACCCGAGCCCGCATCTGTCGGCCGAGCCCCAGTCCGAGCGCGGCGCTCCGGGGTCGCGCGACGAAGGCGGACCGCTCGAGACCGAGGAGCGCCCCGCCGGCGACCCGCACAGCCAGGACATCACCGGCGTCAACGACATCACCCACGGCGGCCTGTCCGCCGGCGACCAGGGAGGCTGAGATGGCTGACACCGAGCCCGACGCGGCCGTGCCGCCGTATGAAGGCCGCAAGACGAGCGCCGAACCCACGCAGGAGGGCGGCACCGAGCGCGACGGCGTCCGCGTCGGCGGGGCCTCCGGCCCGGTGGCCGACGACGAGCCGAAGGCCCCGTCGCCGTCCGAGACACCGGGAGGTCGTACCGCCTCACCGGGCGACGAGCAGCCGGCCGCAGACATGCCCGAGACAGCACCGGACGACGAGGGCGTCGACATTTCGGCACACGCCCCCGGCGCCGCCACCGGCGAGTCCGGCGGCAGCTGAGTCCCGCGTGACGCAGACGAAGCCGTACCGGCACCACCCCACCGACCCTAGGGAACAGCGATGACGTCGACACTGCCGAGGACCTCCGCGCCGAGCTCGGAGGACAAGGGCTTGGTCGAGATGGCCTGGGACCCGATCACCCGTATCGTCGGCAGTCTCGGGATCTACACCAAGATCGATTTCGCCAACATGACGGTGGCCGAGTGCCACAGCACCTCGTCGATCTTCCGCGGCTACAGCATCTTCATGAAGGGCAAGGACCCCCGCGACGCGCACTTCATCACCAGCCGCATCTGCGGCATCTGCGGCGACAACCACGCAACCTGCTCGTGCTACGCCCAGAACATGGCCTACGGCGTGAAGCCGCCGGCGCTGGCCGAATGGATCATCAACCTCGGCGAAGCCGCCGAGTACATGTTCGACCACAACATCTTCCAGGAGAACCTGGTCGGGGTCGACTACTGCGAGCGGATGGTCAAGGAGACCAACCCCAGCGTGCTCGCCAAGGCCGAGAACACCCGCTGCCCCCACGAGGACGCGCACGGCTACAAGACCATCGCCGACATCATGCGGGCGCTCAACCCGTTCACCGGCGAGTTCTACCGCGAGGCGCTGCAGGTCAGCCGGTTGACCCGCGAGATGTTCTGCCTGATGGAGGGCCGGCACGTCCACCCCTCCACGCTCTACCCGGGCGGGGTCGGCACGGTCGCCACGATTCAGCTGATGACCGACTACCAGACCCGGCTCATGCGCTACGTGGAGTTCATGAAGAAGGTCGTGCCGATGCACGACGACCTGTTCGACTTCTTCTACGAGGCGCTTCCGGGCTACGAGCAGGTCGGGCTCCGCCGCACGCTGCTCGGTTGCTGGGGCTCCTTCCAGGACCCCGACCACTGCAACTTCTCCTACAAGGACATGGCCGACTGGGGCCGCAAGATGTTCGTGACCCCTGGCGTGGTCGTCGACGGCAAGCTGCTCACCACGAGCCTGGTCGACATCAACCTCGGCATCCGCATCCTGCTCGGCAGCTCCTACTACGACGACTGGTCCGACCAGGAGATGTTCGTCAAGAACGATCCGCTGGGCAACCCGGTCGACCGTCGCCACCCGTGGAACCAGCACACCAACCCGCAGCCGCAGAAGCGCGACCTGGACGACAAGTACAGCTGGGTGATGTCGCCGCGCTGGTTCGACGGTAAGGACAACCTCGCCCTGGACACCGGGGGCGGCCCGTTGGCCCGGCTGTGGTCCACCGCGCTCGCCGGTCTGGTCGACATCGGCTACATCAAGGCGACCGGCACCAGCGTGCAGATCAACCTGCCGAAGACGGCGCTCAAAGGGCCCGTCTCGCTGGAGTGGAAGATCCCGGAGTGGAGCAACACGATCGAGCGCAACCGTGCCCGCAGCTACTTCCAGGCCTACGCCGCGGCCTCGGCCCTGCACTTCTGCGAGAAGGCGCTGGAGGAGATCCGGGCCGGCCACACGAAGACCTAGGAGAGCTTCGAGGTTCCGGACGAGGCGGTCAGCTGCGGCTTCACCGAGGCCGTCCGCGGCGTCCTGTCCCACCACATGGTCATCAAGGACGGCAAGATCGCGAACTACCACCCGTACCCGCCGACCCCGTGGAACGCCAGCCCTCGGGACAGCTACGGCACGCCCGGGCCGTACGAAGACGGAGTGCAGGACTCACCGATCTTCGAGGAGAACAGCCGGGAGAACTTCAAGGGCATCGACATCATGCGTACGGTGCGCAGCTTCGACCCGTGCCTGCCGTGCGGCGTGCACATGTACTTGGGCGAGGGAAAGACCCTCAAGAAGGTGCACTCGCCGACGGCTGCGGTCACGGGCGAGGAGTGAGCGCAGCGTCCGGGCGGGGTGCCGTCGAGGCGACCGGCGAGCGCATCGAGCAGCTGTTGGAGGCCAGCGCCGCCGCCGGCCCGGTCGCCCGCGAGCGCTCCGAGGAGCTGGTGCGTCTGGTCGTCGAGCTCTACGGCGACGGCCTGACGCGCCTGCTCGAGTTGGCCCACGAGACCGGCGCGCTGGACGACGCGCTGCTGGAAGCTCTGGCCGGCGACCAGCTGGTCTCGAGCCTACTTCTGGTGCACGACCTGCACCCGTACGGGCTCGTGGAGCGGGTCGAGCGGGCGCTCGATGACGTGCGTCCCTATCTCGGCTCGCACGGCGGTGACGTCACGCTGCGCGGCGTCAGCGAGGACGGCATCGTCACCCTCGAGCTGCTCGGCAGCTGCAACGGTTGCGCGTCCTCGGCGGTTACCCTGGAGCTCGCTGTAGAGGAGGCCATCCGCGCGGCCGCTCCGGAGATCGTGCGGATCGAGGTCGAGCAGGCGGCTGAGCCGGACAAGACCGACCCGACGATCCCGGTCGAGCAGCTGATGTCCAGGTTGCGCGGCCCGCAGTCGTCCGGGAGCGGCGCCAGCTGGGTCAGCGCGGGGGCGCTGGACGAGGTTGCGGTGGGCGCGCTGCGGCGGCTCACCGTGGCCGGGCTCGACGTCGTGCTGTGCCGGCTGCTGTCCGGCGTCTACGCCTACCGCGACGCCTGCGCCGGGTGCGGGTCGCCCTTCGAGGGCGCCGGCCTGCAGCGCTCCCCGGCGACGCCGGGCAGCGGGGTGCTCACCTGCCGCAGCTGCGGCGCGCACTTCGACGTGCGGCAGGCGGGGGTCGACCTCGACGTGCCCGGCCGCCACCTCGAACCGGTCCCGCTGCTCGAGCGCGAGGGGATCGTCGAGCTGGCCGTCCGTGCCGCGGTGCCGGCATGACCGGGCCCGCCGGCGCGCTCGCGGTGCTGTCCCGCATCCGGACCAACCGCCCCGCGCCCTCCCCGTACGAGCGGTGCGAGATGTGCGCCGCCGCTGTCGCCGACGCCCACCAGCACGTGGTCAACACCGGGACCCGATCGCTGCTGTGCGTCTGCCGGCCGTGCTATCTGCTGTTCGCGCACGACGACGCGCAGCTGGCCTACCGCGCGGTTCCCGACCGCTACCTGTCCTTCGCCGAGCTCGCCGCCCCGGTCTGGGGCGCCCTCGACCTGCCTGTGGGCACCGCGTTCTTGTTCGTCAACTCGGTGCTCGACCGGGTCGTCGCCTTCTACCCCGGGCCGGCCGGGGCCACCGAGTCCGAACTCTCGCTCGCGGCCTGGGACCAGGTCGTCGCTGCGGCACCTGCGCTGGCCACGCTGCAGCCCGATGTCGAGGCGCTGCTCGTGCACACCACACGTGAGCACGCCGAGGCGTTCCTGGTCCCGATCGACGTCTGCTACGAGCTGGTCGGCCACCTACGCCAGCTGTGGCGTGGCTTCGACGGCGGGCAGGACGTCCGCCGTCGGCTGGCCGAGTTCTTCGACCAGGTCCGCGCACGCAGCCGGGTGGCCTCATGACCGAGCTGGCCTTCGAGGTCCTGGACGTGCAGGCGCAGGAGTACGCCGCTGCGCCGCAGCTGCTGTTCCGGCTGCGGGTCAGCGAGTCCAGCGGTGCGGTCGTGCACGCGCTGGCGCTGCGCGCCCAGCTTCGGATCGAGCCGCAGCGCCGTCCGTACGATCCCGACGAGCAAGCCAGCCTGACCGATCTTTTCGGCACGTCCGAGCGCTACGGCAGCACCCTCAAGCCGTTCCTGTGGACGCACGCGACCGCCATGGTGCAGGGTTTCTCGGGCGGCACCGAGTTCGACCTCCCCGTCGCCTGCACCTACGACACCGAGGTCAGCGCGACCAAGTACCTGCACGCGCTCCGTGGTGGTGAGGTACCGCTGGTGCTGCTGTTCAGCGGCACGGTGTTCACCCGCGGCGACAACGGCTTCGCCGTGGAGCAGCTGTCCTGGTCGCTGGAGGCCCCGTGCCGGCTGCCAATCGCGGTGTGGCGGCACCTGATGGACCTGTACTTCCCCGGCGGCGGCTGGATCCGCCTGGACCGCCAGCAGATCGATGCGTTGCTGCGCTTCCGGTCCGAGCGAGGGCTGACCTCCTGGGAGCAGACCGTCGACGCGCTGCTGCCCGCACCGGTGGAGGCCTGATGAGCCTGACCGCCGCCAGGCAGGTGGCCGACGCGGTCCTCTACGAGGGCTACCTGCTCTATCCCTACCGCGCTTCCTCCTCGAAGAACGTGGTGCGCTGGCAGTTCGGCGTGCTCGGGCCGAGGGGGGCAGCCGAGGCGGGCGTCGGCGAGGAGTCCGCCCAGAGCTGCGAGGTGCTGCTCGAGCCGACGGGAGCGGCCACGATCGACCTGCACCTGCGCTTCCTGCAGGTGCAGGCGCGGGTGGTGGAGCAGCTCCTCGACGGGCAGTGGTCGCCGGTCGAGGCGCTCCTCGTCGCGGGCACCCGGTGGATCGCCTTTCACGAGGCGGTGCCGTGCGAGATCGACCTGACCGCGCTCTCGCTGGGCACCACGCACGAGCTGGACGTCACCGTGGCCGGCGCCCAGGAGATCGAGGAGCTGCGCGAAGACGGCCTGCTCGTCGGCCGGCTTGTCCGTCGCCGTTGGCCGCTGGCCGCGACCGTCACGGTGACACCGCGAGCCGGCCAGGACCTGCGGCTGGTCGTGCTCGGCATCGGCGTGCGGAACGCGACCGCGTGGACCGCGCGTGACGAGCCCGGCTGGACCGCCCGCGACGTCGCCGCCCGCTGCGCGCTCGTCGGCACCCATCTGCTCGCCACCTCGTCGGGCGCGCGGTTCGTGTCACTGCTGGAGGGGCCGGGCTGGAGCGACGCGGACGCCAGGTCGTGCGTGCAGCAACGCTGCTGGCCGTTGCTCGTGCACGACGACGACGGGGCGGACGCGCTGCTGGTCGCCCCGATCATCCTGGGTGACCACCCGAGCATCGCGCCGGAGAGCGCCGGAGACCTGTTCGACGCCACCGAGATCGACGAGATCCTCACCCTGCGGGTGCTCACGATGACCGAGCAGGAGAAGGCCGAGGCCCGCGGCACCGACCCGCGTGCCGCGGCGATCCTGGCCCGCTGCGACGCCCTCACCGACGAGGGGCTGCAGCAGCTGCACGGTGCGCAGCGACCGACCGGGGAGGCGAACCGCGCTGACGACCCGGTCGCCGGGCTCGGCGAGGTCCCCGCCGTCGAGGACGAGGTGCCCTGGTGGGATGCCGACCAGGACGCCCGGGCCGAGCCGGAGCGCGACCTGGTCATGGTCGACGGCGTGCCGGTCGCCAAGGGCAGGCGGGTGCGGCTGCGGCCGAGCCGGCGCGCAGATGCCCAGGACATGTTCCTGGCCGAGATGGAGGCGGTCGTGGCCCGGGTCTACTTCGACGTGGACGGCGACACCCACGTCGCCGTCATGCTGGCGGACGACCCGGGCAAGGACCTGTACGCCGCCACCGGCCGCTTCTACTTCTTCGGTCCCGAGGAGATCGAGCCGCTGCCCGACCGCGAGGCGGCGCGATGAAGGGCGGCGTGCTGGTCGCCGGCATCGGCAACGTCTTCCTCACCGACGACGGCTTCGGCAGCGAAGTGGCGCGACGCCTGTCCGGCACGGCGCTGCCCGCGGGCGTCACGGTTGTCGACTACGGCATCCGCGGCATGCACCTGGCCTACGACCTGCTCGACGGCTACGACGCTCTCGTCGTCATCGACGCTCTCCCGGGGGACGGCGTCGCCGGCGACCTCACCGTGCTCGAGGTCGGGCCGGACGACCTGGGCGAGGCCGAGCTGGATGCGCACGGCATGGCCCCGGTGTCGGTGCTCGCGAGCCTGGGTCAGCTTGGCGGTCAGCTGCCCCCCACGTACGTCGTCGGGTGCCGGCCGGCCGACGTGGGCGAGGGCATGGGGCTGACCCCGGCGGTCGCCGCCGCGGTCGAGCCCGCCGTGGCGCTCGTGCACGACGTGCTCGACGTCCAGCTCGGGCTGCACCCCGCAGCCGCATCGCCTGTCACACCGAGCAGAAGCGAGGACCTTCCATGAGGACCGTCGGCATCATCACCACACTGCTGGCCGGGCTGGTCGCCCTGCTCGCTGTCGCCGTCGGAGTCCGATCGATTCCGGACATCCGCCGCTACCTCCGCATGCGCTCGATGTGAGGGGTTCGCTGTGCACGAGATGAGCTATTGCGAAGGCGTTCTCGAAGTCGTCGAGCGCCGGGCTGCGGGTCGGTCCGTCGCGCGCATCGGGGTCCGCATCGGCGCGGTGCACCGCGTCGTCGCCGATGCGTTCGCGCAGTCCTTCGAGCTCGCGGCCGCCGGCGGACCGGCAGCAGGGGCGACGACGGAGCTGGTCGTCGTCCCGGTGCGCGGCCACTGCATGGGCTGCCGGCACGACTTCGAGGCGGCCGACCCCGCTCCGGTCTGCCCGGCCTGCGGGTCGCTCGAGGTCGCGGCCGAGGGCGGTGACGAGGTGGTCCTCGCGTGGCTGCAGTACCGAGAGCACGCCCAGCCGACCGACCGGGCCGGCGAGCTGGTCCCGGCGCACACCCACGAGCCCGCACCGCCGATCGCTCACGGAGGCTGACCATGTGCCTTGCCATCCCCGGCCAGATCGTCGAGTTCCTCGACGGCACCAACGACCAGCTGGCGCTCGTCGACGTCGTCGGGGTGAAACGCAAGATCAACGTGGGGTTGATGGAGGACGTCGCGCTCGACGTGGGCGACTACGTGCTCATCCACGTCGGCTTCGCGATGTCGAAGGTCGACGAGCAGGAGGCGGCGCTCGCGCTGTCGATGCTCGAGATGATGGGGCAGTCCTTCACCGACGAGCTGCAGGCCGTCGCCGAGTCGAGCATCGAATGAGCACCGGTCCGGGCGCTCCGGTCTGCTCGACCGAACCGGGCTGCCTCACCTGCGGTGACGTCGCGGTGGTGCTCACGGTCACCGAGGTCGACGGCGCCGACGCCCGGTGCCGAGACGAGCACGGACATGACGAGCTTGTCGCGACCGAGCTCGTCGGCCAGGTGAACACCGGGGACCGGCTCTTGGTCCATGCGGGGGTAGCGATCGAGAAGGTGGTGCAGACGTGAGGTTCGCCGACGAGTTCCGGAACCCGGAGCTGGCCGCGGTGCTGGGGCGGGAGATCACCTCCCTGGTGGAACCGGGCCGGCACTACAAGATCATGGAGGTGTGCGGGGGACACACCCACACCATCTACCGCTACGGCGTGCAGGACTACCTACCCGACAACATCGAGCTGGTGCACGGACCGGGCTGCCCGGTCTGCGTCATCCCGATGGGACGGGTCGACGACGGCATCGCCCTGGCCGAGCGCGACGGCATGATCCTGACCTGCTTCGGCGACATGATGCGCGTGCCCGGTGGTCGTGGCTCGTTCCTCGAGGCCAATGCCCGGGGTGCCGACATCCGGATGGTCTACTCGCCGCTGGACGCGCTGCGCATCGCCCGGCAGAACCCCGACCGCGAGGTGGTCTTCTTCGCCATCGGCTTCGAGACGACGGCCCCGTCCACGGCGCTGACGATCCTGCGGGCGGCCCAGGAGGGCATCGAGAACTTCTCGGTCTTCTGCAGCCACGTCATGATCATTCCTGCGATCAAGGCGATCCTGGACTCCCCCGACCTGCGGCTGGACGCCTTCCTCGGCCCCGGTCATGTCTCGACCGTGATCGGTTGCCGGCCGTACGAGTGGATCTCCCGCGACTTCTCGATGCCCATGGTCTGCGCGGGGTTCGAGCCGCTGGATCTGCTGCAATCGGTGCACATGATCATGCAGCAGCTGGCCGAGGGCCGAGCCGAGGTGGAGAACCAGTACGGCCGGGTGGTGCAGTACGGCGGGAACCCGGTCGCGATGAAGGTGCTGGGCGAGGTGTTCGCGCTGCGGCCATTCTTCGAGTGGCGCGGCCTGGGGTCGCTGCCGAACTCCGCCCTGCAGCTGTCGGACGCCTACGCCCACTATGACGCGGAGAAGCGCTTCGACCTGCCCGGCGTGCGCGTCGCCGACCCCAAGGCGTGCCAGTGCGGCGAGGTGCTGAAGGGGGTGCTCAAGCCGTGGGAGTGCAAGGTCTTCGGCACCGCGTGCACGCCCGAGACACCGATCGGCACCTGCATGGTCTCCTCCGAGGGCGCGTGCGCGGCGTACTACAACTATGGCCAGTACGCCAAGCAGCGGCTGACCCTGGAAGTGCTCGCATGACGGTGCGCGGCCAGGTCGCCGAGAGCGTCACCGAGGACGAGGTCGGCGACCGGATCGAGCAGATGCGGCGTCGTCCGCAGAAGTTCCGCGACGAGCGGGTGACGATGGCGCATGGCGCCGGCGGCAAGGCCAGCCGCGCCCTCGTCGAGGGACTGATCGTGCCACTGCTGGCCAACCCTGCGCTCGACGAACTCTCCGACGCCGGTCTGCTGAGCGTCGGCGCGTCCCGGCTCGCGATGACCACCGACGCCTACGTCGTGCGTCCGATCCGCTTTCCCGGCGGGTCGATAGGGGAGCTCGCGGTCAACGGGACGGTGAACGACCTCGCCGTCTCCGGCGCCCGACCGCTGGCGCTGTCCGCCGCCCTCGTGCTGGAGGAAGGACTGGCGGCCGAGGTGCTCCGGGCCGAGGTGGCGGCGATGGGCGAGGCAGCGCACACGGCGGGCGTACACGTCGTCACCGGTGACACCAAGGTCGTCGAGCGAGGCAAGTGCGAGGCGATGTACATCGTGACAACCGGCATCGGGCTGCTCGACGACCGGGCGCTCCTCGCGCCGCCACGGGTGCAGCCCGGCGACAAGGTGCTGGTGTCGGGAACGGTCGGCGACCACGGCGTCGCCATCATGCTGGCCCGTGGCGATTTAGACATCGAGGCCGACGTCCGCAGCGACACGCAGCCGCTGTGGTCCCTGGTGGACGCGATGCTGGGCGTCTGCGGTGACGCGCTGCACTGCATGCGCGACGCTACCCGCGGGGGCGTCGCGACGGTGCTCAACGAGATCGCCTTGGCCGCCGAGGTGGGCATCGTTCTGGAGGAGAGCCGGGTGCCGCTTCGCCCCGAGGTCGTCGGCGCCGGGGAGATCCTCGGCATCGATCCGCTCTACGTCGCCAACGAGGGCAAGCTCGTCGCCTTTGTCGCACCGCAGCGCGCCGACGAGGCGCTCGCGGCGATGCGATCCCTGCCCTCCGGTGCCGAGGCGGCGATCGTCGGCGAGGTACGCGAGGAGCCGCCGGGCCGGGTGCTGGGACGGACCGCTTTCGGCGGGCACCGGCTCATCGACATGCTCGTCGGCGATCCGCTCCCGCGGATCTGCTGATCGGGGACCGCCGGGGGGTGCGCACGCAGACGGGGCGGCCCACCTGTCGGTGGAACGCCCCGTCTGGACAGCTGGCGTGCTACTCGGCTGCGGCCGCCGGCGGGTTGCCGGCGCTCGGGCCGGCCGGTCCGGCAGGCCCGCCGACCGTGCCGGCGAGGTCGACCGGCGGCGAGTCGGGGACGTCGACCGGCTTGGGCTCACCGCGGAAGGTGAACTTCGACTCGTCACCCTCGCCCTCGACGTCGACCACCACGATCTGACCCGCGGTGAGCGTGCCGTAGAGGATCTGCTCGGAGAGCTGGTCCTCGAGCTCACGCTGGATCGTGCGGCGCAGCGGACGGGCGCCGAGCACGGGATCGTAGCCCTTCTTCGCCAACAGCTTCTTGCCGGCTCCGGTGACCTCGAGGCCCATGTCCTTGTTCCGCAGCTGGCCGTCGAGCCGGGCCAGCATGAGGTCGACGATCTGCAGGATCTCGTTCTCGGACAGCTGGTGGAACACCACGATGTCGTCGATGCGGTTGAGGAACTCGGGCCGGAAGTGCTGCTTGAGCTCCTCTTGCACCTTGGTCTTCATCCGCTCATAGGCACCCGAGGCGTCGTTGTCCTTCTGGAAGCCCAGGTTGAAGCCCTTGGAGATGTCGCGCGTACCCAGGTTCGAGGTCATGATCAGGACGGTGTTCTTGAAGTCGACCACCCGACCCTGGCTATCGGTGAGCCGGCCGTCCTCGAGGATCTGCAACAGTGTGTTGAACACATCCGGGTGCGCCTTCTCCACCTCGTCGAACAGCACCACCGAGAACGGCTTGCGACGCACCTTCTCGGTGAGCTGGCCGCCCTCCTCGTACCCGACGTAGCCGGGCGGCGAGCCGACCAGGCGCGAGACGGTGTGCTTCTCCATGTACTCGCTCATGTCCAGCATGATCAGGGAATCCTCGTCACCGAACAGGAATTCGGCGAGCGTCTTGGACAGCTCGGTCTTGCCGACCCCGGACGGGCCCGCGAAGATGAACGAGCCGCCAGGGCGCTTGGGGTCCTTCAGGCCGGCACGGGTGCGGCGGATGGCCTGGCTGACGGCCTTGATCGCCTGCTGCTGCCCGATGACGCGCTTGTGCAGCTCGTCCTCCATGCGCAGCAGCCGGGCGGTCTCCTCCTCGGTGAGCTTGAACACCGGGATGCCGGTCCAGATCGCCAGCACCTCGGCGATCTGCTCGTCGTCGACCTCGGCGACGACGTCCATGTCGCCGGCCTTCCACTCCTTCTCGCGCTGGGCCTTCTCGCCGAGCAGCGTCTTCTCCTTGTCGCGCAGCGAGGCGGCCTTCTCGAAGTCCTGCGCGTCGATCGCCGACTCCTTCTCGCGCCGCACGTTCGCGATGCGCTCGTCGAACTCACGTAGGTCCGGCGGGGCGGTCATCCGGCGGATGCGCATGCGCGAGCCGGCCTCGTCGATCAGGTCGATCGCCTTGTCGGGCAGGAACCGGTCACTGATGTAGCGGTCGGCGAGCGTCGCGGCCGCGACCAGCGCGCCGTCGGTGATGGACACCCGGTGGTGGGCCTCGTAGCGGTCGCGCAAGCCCTTGAGGATCTCGATGGTGTGCGCCAGCGACGGCTCGCCCACCTGGATCGGCTGGAAGCGGCGCTCGAGCGCGGCGTCCTTCTCCAGGTGCTTGCGGTACTCGTCGAGCGTCGTGGCACCGATCGTCTGCAGCTCGCCGCGGGCCAGCATCGGCTTGAGGATGCTGGCGGCGTCGATCGCGCCCTCGGCGGCGCCCGCACCGACCAGCGTGTGCAGCTCGTCGATGAACAAAATGATGTCGCCGCGGGTGCGGATCTCCTTGAGCACCTTCTTCAGGCGCTCCTCGAAGTCACCGCGGTAACGACTGCCGGCCACGAGCGCACCGAGGTCGAGCGTGTACAGCTGCTTGTCCTTCAGGGTCTCGGGCACCTCGCCCTTGACGATGGCCTGCGCGAGCCCCTCGACGACGGCGGTCTTACCCACTCCCGGCTCGCCGATCAGCACCGGGTTGTTCTTGGTGCGCCGGGACAGCACCTGCATGACCCGCTCGATCTCCTTCTCGCGCCCGATGACCGGGTCGAGCTTGGACTCGCGGGCCGCCTGCGTGAGGTTGCGGCCGAACTGGTCGAGGACGAGCGACGTCGACGGCGTGCCCTCGGCCGGCCCACCCGAGGTGGCCGGCTCCTTGCCCTGGTAGCCGCTCAGCAGCTGGATGACCTGCTGGCGCACCCGGTTGAGGTCGGCGCCGAGCTTGACGAGCACCTGGGCGGCGACGCCCTCGCCCTCGCGGATCAGCCCGAGCAGGATGTGCTCGGTGCCGATGTAGTTGTGGCCGAGCTGCAGCGCCTCGCGCAGCGAGAGCTCGAGCACCTTCTTCGCACGCGGCGTGAAGGGGATGTGTCCCGACGGCGCCTGCTGGCCCTGGCCGATGATCTCCTCAACCTGGCTGCGTACGCCCTCGAGCGAGATGCCGAGGGACTCGAGCGCCTTGGCGGCTACTCCTTCGCCCTCGTGGATCAGCCCGAGCAGGATGTGCTCGGTGCCGATGTAATTGTGGTTGAGCATCCTGGCCTCTTCTTGGGCCAGGACGACCACCCGACGGGCTCGGTCGGTAAATCGCTCGAACATGCGCATCGCTCCTCACGGGGCGGGGGACGGCTCGTCGTCGTCCCCCGCACACTAGCCCCGGCGCCTGCCGGAGCGCACTGCAGTCCACTAGGTACGCACGGTGCAACCGGCCGGTTCGCGGCAGCGTTCCCGCGACCGCCTACGCCGGGAGCGAACGGCAGGCGGGCGGCGGCGACGGGACGGCTAGTGGGCCGCCGTGTAGGCGTCCTGCAGCTCGCGGGACAGCCGGCCCCGCCCGCTCACGGTGAAGCCGTTCTTGGCTCCCCACTCGCGCATCTTCTGCGTCTCGGGGTTGCGCCCGGTGGCCGGACGGCTCGGGGCCGAGCTGGTGCGGGCAGCACGCCGACCGCCGCTGGAAGGGGCCCGGCCGGCGCGGCGAGCCGCACCCACGAAAGGTGCAAAGGCATCTCGCAGCTGTTCACCGTGCTCGTCGCAGGCATCCACCTCGTAGCTCGCGCCGTCGAGCCCGAACAGCACCGTCTCGGTGCCTTCCACCTCGTCCTCGTGCAGGTCGCACACGAGCATGACTGAGACCTTCTGCGCCATCTGAGTTCCTTCGTCGAGGATGTCGGTGATAAGAGCAAAGCACTGGCTAGGCTCGGCGCCGAATCATACCCTCAGACCGCGCCCACGTGCTGCAGCCGGCCAGCCCGGAAAGCCTCCACGAACAAATGGTGGTCTCGGCGGACCCGGCCGGCGTACCGCAGGGCGAACTCGGTCAGGTCCGCCACGAACTCGTCGCTCTTGCCCTGAACCGCCGAAACGATCGCGTCCTCCACCTGGAACGACACCAGCTCGGTGTCCGAGTCCGCGTCGGAGACGCAGTGCACCTTTGCGGTGGCCCGACCCAGCTGCTCGAGCGCATCCTCGAGAGCGTCCGGTTCGGTCATCGCCGACCAGTCGAGATCCTTCTCATAGGGCGAGAACTCCTTGACGACGAAGCCGGTGCCGTCGAGCTCGGTCCAGCCGAGCCACGGATCGGCATAGGCCTGCAGCGCCCGCTGGGAAAGGGCCGTGCGATGACCTGCGTGCAGGAAGTGCTCGTGCAGGCGCGCGTCAGAGCCGACCCGGCCGACGGAGGACTGCTGGCCTTGCTTCATCGTCAGCACGACGTCGTTCTCGAGCGCCTCGGTATGTCCCTCGACCAGCAGCGAGTAGGTGGGCAGGCCCGCGCTGCCGATCCCGATGCCCCTCTTCCCGGCGGCGTCCTTGAGCCGATAGGTCAGGCTGCCCAGGCGCTTGGCCTCCGGGATCGTGTCGAGGTAGCGCTCGTAGGCCCGCGCCACCTTGTCGTACTCGTCGTCGTCGAGGCGGCGCACCGACGCTCCCTCGCGCAGCCGCCGGTCGTAGTCCTCGACACGGCTGACCTGCTCGAGGTGCGCGATCCGGGTGGCGAGCTGGGCCTGCTGCAGTACCCCCTCGACGGCGCCGCGTGCGGTGCCGAGGCGCAGCGACCACGCGTGGTCGCGGTCTTCACTCGCATAGTGCTCGACCTGGTCGAGGTAGGCGCGCAGGTAGGTGTCGAGCAGCCGCTCGATGTCGTCGTCGGGCAGCGCCTTGCCCCAGCCGAGCAGGGCGACGCTCGCCACGAGACGCTGAAGGTCCCAGGTGAAGTGCCCGAGGAACGCCTCGTCGAAGTCGTTGACGTCGAACACGAGGTGGCCCGAGCCGTCCATGTAGGTGCCGAAGTTCTCGGCGTGCAGATCGCCCTGGATCCACACCCGGCCGGTGCGCTCGTCGGCCCATCGGTCGGGATCGCCGGCGACGTCGGCGTAGAACAGGCAGGCCGAGCCGCGGTAGAAGGCGAACGGTTCGGCGGCCATCTTGCGGAACTTGCCGCGGAAGGCCTCCGGGTCGGCGGCGGCCAGCTCGGCGAAGGCGTCGTCGAGCACGGTGACGATCTGCTCGGTGCGCCGCTCGTCGTCTGCGGTGAGGTAGCTCTGGTGATCATCCATGCTGCATCCCTGCCCGAATGCGGCGAGGCGCTCACTCCGCTGCGCGGCGGGCGTCTTTCCAGCGGTAGACCGCCCGCACCAGCCAGACGAGCGGAGGGATGTGCTGCGCCACCAGGCAGACGGCCCGGCCGACGACGAGCACTCCCCACGCCGACGCCACCGGCAGAAGCCGCAGCAGGACCCTTCCCAGCGGCGCGAGCCCCACCGCGGCCCGCCGCGGTCCTTCCGTCGTCCGGCCGGCGATCGCCGTGGTCACGGGAGCCCGGCCTCCGGCCGGCTGTCCCCCCTGCCGGCCTCCGGCCGGATGTCCCCCCTGCCGGCCTCCGGCCGGACCACAGGAAACAGGATCGTCTCGCGCACCGGCTGGCCCGTCAGCGTCATGACCAGCCGGTCGATGCCCATGCCCTGCCCGCCGGTGGGCGGCATGCCGTGCTCGAGCGCCCGCAGGAAGTCCTCGTCGAGCTGCATCGCCTCCGGGTCGCCGCCCGCCGCCTTGATGCTCTGGGCGGTCAGGCGTGCCCGCTGCTCGACGGCGTCGACGAGCTCGGAGTACCCCGTCGCGAGCTCGGTACCGGCGACGACGAGGTCCCAGGCCTCGGTCAGCCGCGGGTCGTCGCGGTGCTCGCGGGCCAGCGGACGCGCCGACACCGGGTAGTCGCGCACGAACGTCGGGTGCAGCAGGGTGTGCTCGACCAGCTTCTCGTAGAGCTCGAGGACCACTTCCCCCGCATCCCAGCCCGGCTGGAGCACGACGCCGCGCTTCTCGGCCAGGGCTACGACGTCGGTCAGCGGCGTGCCGACGTCGACCGGCTCGCCCACCGCTTCGGACACCAGGTCGTGCAGCGTGGCGTCGCGCCACGGCAGCTCGAGGTCGATATCGCCGCCCCGACCGTCCGGCACGACGGTGCGCCCGGTGCGCCGGGCCGCCTCGAGCACCAGGTCGCGGGTGCGCGCGGCGACCGAGTCGTAGTCGCCATAGGCCTCGTAGAACTCGAGCATCGTGAACTCGGGCGAGTGGGTCGCGTCGACGCCCTCGTTGCGGAAGATCCGCCCGATCTCGAAGACCCGGTCGATGCCGCCGACGACCAGGCGCTTGAGGTAGAGCTCGAGGGCGATGCGCAGCGTCATGTCGAGGTCAAAGGCGTTGAGGTGCGTCGTGAACGGACGCGCCGCAGCGCCGCCGTGCACGGTCTGCAGCACCGGCGTCTCGACCTCGACGAAGCCTGCGTCGTGCAAGACGTCGCGCACCGCGCGCACGGCGTCGGCTCGGTCGCGCACCATGCGTCGGGCGTCGGGGTTGACGACGAGGTCGAGGTAGCGCCGCCGCACCCGCAGCTCGGGATCGGCCAGGCCGTGGTGCTTGTCGGGCAGCGGACGCAGGGCCTTGGCTGTCAGCGTCCAGCTCGAGGCGAGCACCGACAGCTCCCCCCGCCGACTGCTGATCACCTCGCCGGCGACCGCGACGTGGTCCCCGAGGTCGACGTCGGCCTTCCAGTCGGCTAGCCTGTCCTCCCCCGCCTGATCGAGGCTGATCATCACCTGTAGCTGCGCGTCGCCCTCCTGCAGGGTGGCGAAGCAGAGCTTGCCGCCGGTGCGCGAGAGCATCACCCGCCCGGCGACGCTGACGACGTCGCCGCTGGCGCTGTCGACGGCCAGCTCGGCGTAGGCCTCACGCACCTGCGCAAGAGAGCGGGCCGAGGCCGGTACCGGCAGCGGATGCGGCGGCACGCCTGCTTCCCGCAGCCGCTCGAACTTGGCGCGGCGCACCCGCATCTGCTCGGGAAGGTCCTCGGGCGTCACGTCCACACGCTAGGACCTGTCCACAGTCTCGCCAGCACCGACAGTCTCGCCAGCACCGACGCGGAGATCACCCGGGTCGCGCTCGGATGGCACCATGGCCCCACCGAGATCGCAGGAGCACCGATGCCTGTCACGCGGGACGTCCTACGCCGCTGGACTGTCGACGACCTCGACGAGCTGTCCGCCGACCGGCTGCGCTACGGATGCCTCGACGGCGTCCTGCAGCCCGTCGCAACGCCGGTCCTGGCCGAGCACCAGCGGATCTCGCGGCGACTGTTCCGCCAGCTGGACCCCCAGCTGCCGACCGCCGTCGAGCTGCTGTGGGGGTGCGGGCTCCGCCTCGGGACCGACTGGCGCATCCCCGACCTGCTCGTGGTGCGCCGCGACGCGGTCGCCGAGCGGCTGTTCGAGCCGGCCGACGTGCTGCTCGCCGTCGAGGTGGTCAGCGAGACGTCCCGGAGCACCGACCGGATCGTCGAGCCTGCCGAGTACGCCGAGGCGGCGTATCGCCCGCTACTGGCGGATCGAGGTGGACCCCCCGGTGGCGATGTGGACGAGCACCCTGGACGGTTCGCGCTACGCCGAGCCGGTGCCGTGGAGCTCCGGGCGGGCGCGTCTTGCACCCTTCGACGTGACGGTCGACGTCGACGCGCTCGGCTCGGTCTGAGCCTGCTCTAGCGTCGTGGTCATGGATCAGGCCTCCTGGCGCGAGCGCGCCGGTTCCTTCGGCGCCGCGGCCGACGTCTACGACCGTTCGCGTCCGGCGTACCCGGTCGAGGCGGTGCGCTTCTGCCTGCCGAGCGGTGCCACGCGGGTGCTCGACCTCGCGGCGGGCACGGGCAAGCTGACCGGCGTGCTGCTCGATCTCGGCATGGACGTCGTGGCGGTCGAGCCGAGCGAGGAGATGCGCGCGCTGATCCCGGCCCGCGCCGACCGGCGGGACGGTCGGGCCGAGTCGATCCCCGTGCCCGACTCCTCGGTCGACGCGGTGCTGGTCGGTCAGGCCTTCCACTGGTTCGACGTCGGACCGGCCCTCGCCGAGATCGCCAGAGTGCTGCGACCGGGTGGGACGCTCGGCCTGCTGTGGAACCTTCGCGAGGACAAGGCCGAGGACTGGGTGCGCGAGGTCTGGTCGCTGTTCGACAGCGAGTCCGACGCCGACGTCACCTCGGGCGAGACACCGGAGCCGCCCTTTGAGGCGACCGCCGCGCTCGACGGCCTGGCGCGCGACGGCTTCCCGAACGCCCAGCAGCTCGATCCGGACCTGCTCGTCGATCTCGTCGCCTCCCGCTCCGGCGTCATCACGCTGCCGGAGGACGAGCGGGTCGAGGTCCTGCGCCGCACGCGCGAGCTGGCTCCCAGCGACAGCTTCGAACTGCGCTATCAGACGGTGGCCTGGCGGGCGGTGCGCGGGCCGCGGTGAGCCGCAAGGCCCGCCCGTCGAGGATCTACCAGTCGACGGCCTGGGCCGGGCCATTGTCCGGCGGTTCCTGCTGGGCTGCCGGGTTCGCGTCGCTGGGCTGAGCGTCGGGCTCGAGGAGCAGCACGGGGTCCGCACCCGGGTCGATAGGGAGCTGGCCGTGTTCGTCGCGGGACAGTTCATCGTCGAGGCGGTCGGGACCCAGGCTCAGCTCGGGGTCGAGCAGGTCGAGGGCGTACAGCACGAGCCGGCGGGTGCCGGCGTGGTCGGGCGTGCCGGCGGCGTCGTGCTCGCTGGTGCCGCTTCTGATGTCGCTGCCGGTGTCGCTTCTGGTGTCGCTGCTGGTGTCGCTGGCCCGGACCTGCTGCTGGAGCCAGCCGGGGAACTGGGTGAGTAGGCCGCTGCGTGCGCACTGCTCGGCCAGGGTCAGCGGCCGGACGCCAGCGCTGTGCTGCAGCGGCGGCTGGGGGCGCTGGTGCTGCGAGGGGCTGAGCCACTCCCGGCCGGTCACGTCGGTCCAGCTGATCTCATTGCCGGGCCGGCGCTGCTTGCACCAGCGGGTGTGCTTGACCCGATGGTGCCAACGGCACAGCGGCCCGATGTTGCAACCGCACGTCGGCCCGACCGGCCACGGCCGGTCGTGGTCGAGATCAGCGGTGAAGTCCCCGGCGCCGACCGGCAGCGCGCTCCGGCCGCAACCGGGCCACTCACACAGCACCGCCCGCAGCGCCAGCAACCGGCGCAACGCGGCCGGCGGCCGATACGGCCCCGGCGGGCCAGCCGGGTGCGGCCCGCGACCGGCGCGAGCCGGCGCTAGAGCAGCTCCCGGCCCGCCGCCAGCGTCGGGCGCTGACGACCCGCCTCGGGGCACAGCTGTCCCCTGACGCCCAGCCGCGGGTGGCGGCTCGGGTCGCTCGGGACGCTCGCTCGGCTCGACGAGGCGGTCCCACGGCGCGGGCGGGTAGTCCGCCAGCGCCGGCGGCGGCTCCGGGCCGACGGGCTGCGCCGCATCAGGCCCTCCGCTGCGGCTCTCACCGACCCCGTCTGCCGCCGGCCGGTCGGCGGCAGACGTCGCCCCCGCCCCAGCACCCTCGGCGGGCGAACGGTGATCATTCAGATGGCGGGGCACCCAGCCCGGCGGCGCCTGTGCGGCGAGGCGCTCAAGCAAGCCACGCAGCCCGGCCGCGTCGCCGCGGACCGGCCGATGGGCCGCCCGGCTCGCCGCGACCGGCGTGCCCTCGTCATCAACCCACACCGGCCGCACCAGCGGCGCGTTGCTCAGGACCTGCCGCAGCTCCAGCGGCGTCAACGGCCCGTAGCCGCACAGGTGCGCCAGCTCGGTCGTCGTCCCCAACGCCGCGCCCAACGGCACCAGCAGGCGCACGTCCATCCCGCACGGCACCGGCTCACCCAACCGGCACCCGCACCGCCCACCGCTACCCACCCCGACCGGCCGGCCGCACGAAGAAGCGGGACGGGCCGGCTCAGACAGATGGGGCGCAGCAGCCGAACCGGGCCGGGACGTCGCTGAGGCGGCCGGACCGCCATCCGCATCCGCGTCGGCATCGGCATCGGCATCGGCGTCGGCGTCGGCATCGGCCGCATCGGCATCGGCATCGGCATCGGCATCGGCGTCGGCGGTGCCGGCCCCGCCGTGCGCACTGCCGACGTCCCGCCCGTCGTCGGCATCCGGACCGTCATAGACCTCTGGTCCGGCGTCAGCGGCCGGCCCCACATCGGGGTCCGGGCCGGCGTCAGGGTCCTGGCCGGCGTCGACATGAACACCGCCGTCGGCCGGGACCGGCTCCTCGAACGCCAACCCCGGCCCCTCACCGGGCACCGGACCGGCATCACGACCCAGCAGTAGATCGACCGCCGCCTCCACGCGCCGCCGGCCCGCCGACCGATCATCATCAACACCCCACGGCACCGCCCGCGCCCGCACCCGCGCCAAGATCGCCTGCGCGTTCGGGCCGGACAACCCCGACAGGTACAGATCGACCAACCCATCCGGACGCCGCACCACCCCCACATCACCCTCATCCCGCCCCTGCCGGGCATCCTCAGCCGCCGCCTGCGGATCGGCCTCGATCACCCAACCAGCCAGCAACATGCGCAACCGCCCCGGCGGCAACAGCTCACCACGCTCGTGCACCCGGATCAGCCGCTCCCGCAACCGGTGCCACACCGAAAAGCACACCCGCGGCGACGCGCCCCCCAGCACCCGCGACACCACCTCCGCCTGCTCCACCGACAACAGGCCGCAGTCCAGCGCCGCCAGCGCCCCCGGCAACATCGGCAACAACAACGCCTGCGCCAACAACGACCCAGCCGTGCGCTCCGAGGACCCCGTCAACAACGCCAGCTCCGCCGGCGCCGCCCACCCCTCACCCACCACCGCTAACACCGCATGCAACGCACACACCCGCCGCAACCGCACCCCGTGCTGCGCCCGCCGCGCCAACTCGACCAGCTCCACCTCCACCTGCACCGCCGCCAGCTCAGCCACCCACGCCGGCTCCACCACCCCCCGCGACACACCCTCCCCGGCCACACACCGAACCTACGTTCGACCTCCGACAGAATCGGCGGGCCGGACGTCCCTCCCGCTGGCTGGCCGAAGGTCCGGCCCGCGCTCCCGGCGGCCTACAGCTCGCGCACGTGCAGCAGCGATCGCACGTTCACGCGCCGTCGCACCTGGCTGTCGGAGAGCGCGTCAACCAGCAGCGCCGCACCCAGCCACCGGGCCCCGGCGGCCTCGACCAGCGCGCGGGCGCCAGACGCCTGACCGCCGGTGTCGATCCAGTCGTCGACGAGCAGTACCCGGTCAGCCGAACGGACGAGCCCGCGACGGATGCCCAGCCGGTGCTGGCGATCTCGGTAGTCCGGCGGCGTCGTTCGCTGCAGCCAAGTGTCGCTGTGCGCCGGCGGCTTCACGTCCTTGCGCACCTCGACGAAACCCACGCTCAACGCGGCTGCCGTGAGCCCGCCCAGCAGCTAGCCGCTGGCTGCACGCCGAGCACCACCGTCGCCTCCTCCGCCCCGAAGAGCTCGCCCAGCGCGAGCCCCAGCGCCGCCAGGACGGCCCCGTCGTGCCGGCCGTCCGATCGGCCAGCGAAGCGTCATCGGTGCGGTCGCCACGCCACACAGAGCCGGCGACCAGCCGCTCGCGACGCTGGCGCGTGGTCATGGAGGTGTCCATGCGCACAGGATGCAGCCGCGCTCATCCCGTGGGCCGAGGTCCGCCGGGCAGCAGCACCGTGTCGACGCGACCCCGGAACTCGACCGACGCACACGCCGACCCTGGCGCCACCGACAGCCGGAGCACCTCACCGTTGTCCGGCTCGCCGGCGTCGGCGCCTTGCGCCACCGCCACCAGCGCCCGCATCGGGCCGGAGTGCGTCGCGACGACGACGTGGCTTCCTTCCACCACGCCGGCGGCCAGGCGCAGCGCCGTCGTCCAGTACCGCCGGACCACCTCGACCGGTGACTCCAGGTGCAGCAACGGCTGAGCGAGCCAGAAGCCCATGGCGTCGCCCGCCTCGTGCGCGGCCCAGAACCACGCCAGCTCGCGCTCCGGACCGGGCGACGGATCGCCGTGCGGTCTCGGTGCGCTCGTCAGCTCGAGGTGACGGCCATCCACGTCGACGGTGATGTTCTGGAAGCCGGGTTCGACCACGGGCGGCTCGGCGGCGGGCAGCTGCGCGTGCAGCGCCGCTGCCGTCTCGTCCGCGCGGCGCGTCGGGGCGTGCAGGACGCGGACGGGCTGGCCCTCGGGAAGTGTCGCGGCCAGCTCCCGGCCGGTGTCGAGGGCCTGCTGGCGCCCGCGCGCGGTGAGCCCGAGGTCGGACGCGTAGCCCGTCGTCTCGCCGTGGCGCACCAGGTTCAGGACGACGGCCACGGCGCCAGGATGGTTCCGCGGCCACAGACGACCGCCCCCGGTGTCCGGCTCTGTCGGACGTCGGGCACCCGCCCGGCCGGCACCCAGGCAGGATCGTGCGGCATGACCCGCCGACCCGACCGGGCAGCACTGCTCCGCGGCTCGTTCGACGAGCAAGAGCGGCACCTGCAGAACCTGGTCGCCGGGCGGCGGGTGAAGGCCGCCGGCACCTTCGACAAGCGCAGCCCCGTCACCGGCCAGCTGATCGCCGTGGTGGACGAGGCGGGCGAGGACGCCGTCGACGCCGCCGTCACCGCCGCCCGCGCAGCGGTGCGCGGCGAGTGGGGCAGGGCGTCCGCCGCGACCCGGGCGAGCGCGCTCCGCCGACTGGCCGACGAGCTGGACCGCCGGGCCGGCGACCTGCTGGTGGCCGAGGTCGGTGACACGGGCAAGAGCGTCGAGCAGGCGGCGACGCTGGACGTCCCACGCGCCGCCGCGAACTTCCGCGCCTTCGCCGACCTTGTCGTCAGCACCCCGACCGAGTCGTGGCGCACCTCGACGCCGGACGGGCAGGAGGCGCTCAACTACGCGGTGCGCAAGCCCGTGGGGGTGGTCGCGGTCATCGTGCCGTGGAACCTGCCGCTGCTGCTGCTCACCTGGAAGCTTGCCCCGGCGCTGGCCTGCGGCAACGCGGTGGTCGTCAAGCCATCGGAGGAGACGCCGTCGTCGGCGATGGTGCTGGCCGAGGCGGTCGCTGCGGCCGGCTTCCCGCCCGGCGCCGTCACGGTGCTGCAGGGCCTCGGGCCCGGCAGCACCGGCGAGCACCTCACCTCCCATCCCGGGGTGGACGCCATCACCTTCACCGGCGAGTCGGCGACCGGCAGCGCGATCATGCGGGCGGCGGCCGACGGGGTGCGCGCGGTGTCCTTCGAGCTCGGCGGCAAGAACGCCGCGATCGTCACTGCCGACGCCGACCTCGACGCGGCGGTGGCCGGAACGCTGCGATCGGTGTTCACCAACGGCGGCCAGGTGTGCCTGTGCACCGAGCGGGTGCTGGTGGAGCGGCCGGTGTACGACGAGTTCACCGACCGGCTCGTGGGCGGGGCCCACGCCCTGGCCTACGGCTGGCCCGATGAGCAGGCGACGACCACGATGCCGCTCATCTCCCGCGAGCACCGGGAGAAGGTGCTGGGCTGCTACGACCTCGCCCGCGCGGAGGGCGCCGAGGTGCTCATCGGCGGTGGGGTGCCCGAGCTCGGCGACGCGCGCGACGGCGGCGCCTGGTGCGAGCCGACCCTGCTCGCCGGGCTGGGCCCCGCGGCGCGCACGAACCAAGAGGAGATCTTCGGCCCGGTCGCCCATCTCGCGCCGTTCGACGACGACGACGAGGCGCTGGCCCTAGCGAACGACAGCGCCTACGGTCTCGCGGCGACGGTGTGGGCGCGCGACGTCGGCCGCGTGCACCGGCTCGCCGCCGGCCTGGACGTCGGCATCGTCTGGGCGAACTGCTGGTTCCTGCGTGACCTGCGCACCCCCTTCGGCGGGGTGAAGGCCTCCGGCCTCGGCCGCGAGGGTGGCCGGCACTCGCTCGAGTTCTACTCCGAGCTGACCAACGTCTGTCTGGCGCTGGACACCTGACCCTCAGCCGACGTGCAGGACCATCTCCACCTCGACGGCGAACCCGAGCGGCAACGCCTGCACCCCGATCGCCGAGCGCGCGGCGGCCGCCCGGTTCTCGCCGAGAACGTCGACGAGCAGGTCCGACGCCCCGTCGAGCACCTGCGGGCATTGGGTGAACTCGGGGGTGCAGGCGACGAAGCCGAGCACCTTGACGACGCGCCGGACACGGTCGAGCCGGCCGTCCAGGGCGTCGGCGCTCTGCGCCAGCAGGTTCAGCGCGCAGTCGCGGGCGGCGGCGCGGCCGTGCTTGACCGTGAGGTCGGCGCCGACCCGGCCGGTCCAGCCGTCGGCGCCCTGCCCAGCGAGGAAGAGCAGCTCGCCGGCGCGCACGTACCCGACGTAGCGCCCGGCCTTGGGGCGTAGCGGCGGCAGTGCGAGGCCGAGGTCGGCCATCCGCGCGAGGGTGGCGTCCCGCGGCGGCGAGCCGCCGGCGACCGGGCTCATCGGTACCTCGTGGCGGGCAAGCGGAACACCTTCGGGCCAGGGCTTTTCGGCGCCAGCCCAACCCGGGCGAGCACCCGGTGGAAGGACGCGAGGGGGTCGGTGACGTCGAAGTGCTCCGTAGCCATCCCGACAGCCGCGGCGCCGCGCAGGTTGGCGGGCAGGTCGTCGACGAATAGGCAGCGCGCGGCCGGCGTGCCCAGCTGCCCCAGCGCCCAGCGGAACACCCCCGGGTCAGGCTTGAGCGAGCCGGACCCGGCGGCCTCGAGCAAGGCGTCGAAGCCCAGCAGCTCGGGGAAGCGCTGCGGCCAGTCGGGCCCGAACCAGTGCGCCATGTCGTTGGTGAGGCCGGCCAGGCGCAAGCGCCCGCCGAGCCCGGCCAGCATCGCCCGCAGCTCGGGCCGCACCCCGAGCCCGCGCGTGACGCACGCGGCCAGGTCCAGGTCCGGCCGGCTGAGGGCGAGCGCCGCCCAGTAGTCGCGCTCCTGGGTGCGGCCCGCCTCGACGTCGGCCCACGCCCGGTCGTGCGCGGGCGACCCGAACGGACCGGACGGCAGCCCGGGTCCGCACCGCGCCTCGAACAGGGTGGGCACGACGACGCCACCGAGGTCGAGCACCAGCGTGGTGAGGCGCAGGTGCGCGCTCCCGGCCCGTGAGCGCGCGGCGACCGAGGAGCGGACCGCCCGCCGCTGCGCTGCTGCCGTCATCGCGGCGCCGCTCAGCCGTCGAGCACGGTGACGATGCCGGAGTTCCCGTCGACCCGCACCCGCTGCCCAGTCTTCAGCGTGCTCACCGCCCGCCCCGTGCCGACGACGGCGGGCAGGCCGTACTCCCGGCAGACGATCGCGGTATGGCTCATGATCCCTCCCACGTCGGAGACGGTTGCCGCGATCTTGGAGAACACCGGCGCCCAGGCCGGTGAGGTCGCCGGGCAGACGAGCACCTCGCCATCGACGACGTCGCTGAGCTCGGCGGCTGAGCGCACCACCCGGACCGGTCCCTCCACGGTGCCGGGCGAGCCGCCGACACCCTTGAGCACGCCGCTGCTCGCACCGCCGTCACCGTCGCCCTGCTGCTCGAGCCAGCCGGCCACCGAGGCGGTGTTGATGCCCCACAGCATGATGGTGAGCGGTTCGTCGACGGCCTCGGGCGGCGGTCCGAGCGCCGGCGGTGCGTCCCAGCTCTCGAGCGCCGCGTGCAGCCGTCGCCGCTCGGTGACCAGCGGCCGGACGTGACCGGGTCCGCGTCCAGGCGCGCCCACCGACCATGCGACGACGGTGTCGTAGAGCAGTGCGGACACCTCGTGGCGGCGCAGGAAGAACAGGTCATCGGCCTCGGACAGCACGTCCATGCCCGCGAGGGCCGCACCGAGCTCGGTGGACTTCTCCCAGAACGTCGCCCACATCCAGTGCTCGATGTAGAGCACGTGCTCCTCGATGTAGACGAAGACCTTGCGGGTCAGCGCGAGCACCTCGTCGAAGGCCGGCTGGTCATCGGGGTCCAGCAGCTCGCGGTAGCCGCCGGAGATGCGGTCCCGCTCGGCGAGCACCTGGGCGGTCGGCCGGTCGATCTCGTCGCCGGCGGCCAGGCGCCGCACGTACTCCTGCACCGAGGCGAACGGGATGTCGGGGTGGTCGGCCCAGGTGCCGAAACGGTGGTCGCCACCCGGGTGACCGGGGTCGGTGTTGATCCGGAACCAGGGGTCGGCGGTCGCCTCCCAGTCGGCCACCCACTGCCGGCCGGCCTCCTCGTCATCCAGGCTCTGCAGCGCCGCCGCGGCGCCGGTGGCACCGAGCACCTGGTCGTCGAGTCCCAGCTCGCGAGCCTTCTTGGCCAGCCGCTTGAGCTCGTCGTCGGGCCGGTAGAGCTCGACGTGCAGGCCGCCGACCATCCGCGCGATCGACTGGTCGGGGATGTCGGGGAAGGCCTCCTTGCAGAAGCTGAAGAACGTCAGGTAGGCGGCGTAGCCGATGTTGAGCATCTCGAAGTGGTACTGGTAGGTCTCGTACATGATCATGACGATCCGCTCGAAGTCGCGGATCATCCGAAAGCCGGTGGAGTGCCCGACGTGGTTCGTGACCGTCTCGAGCGGCTCGACGTCCGGCAGCGGCGCGAACGACACCGCGCGCAGCTCGGCCAGCAGCGCCGAGACCTTGTCCTTCCACTGGCCGTAGATCTCGTCCCAGTTCTCGTAGTAGTGCCCGGCGCGCTCGCCGAAGGCCTCGGCCCGCGCAGCGATGTCGTCGGCCGGGGCCGGTACCGCCGTCACGTACAGCCGACCGTTCAGCACCCGTTGGTCGACGCCGTAGGCGGGCGGGAGCAGGAAGATGCGGGTGTTCATCGCGCCGAGCGCCTGCCACCAACACTCGCACTGGATCTCGTCGTAGGGGTGCAGCACGTACGGGTGGTGCAGCGAGTCGGCGAACCAGAACTTCTGTTCGTCGGCCTCCCGGCGGTCCTCGCCGAACAGGTGGTACCAGCTGTACATCGACTCCCAGCCCTCGGCGCCGGGGGGCGTCTCGATCTCGAACGGGCTGGGGAAGCGGTCAGTGCTCACTGCGGGTCCTCTCCGTTGCTGGTCCGGGCCGGGCTCGGGCGGGGACGCGACAGCCGCACGGCGATGGCGGCGGTGGCGCTGGATCGGCCGGCCGGGGTGCCGGCGGTCGTGAGCCGGCGGCTCCGCCCCGCCCACACGGTCTCCGGGCGCACCTGCACGAGGTAGACCGCGTCCGCGCCGCCGGGCTCGGCGACGGCGAACTCGGCGTCCTGCGGGCAGCCGGCGTGCCGCTCGACCGCGCGCCCGACGCGCAGCAGCTCGGCCAGCTCGGCATCGGACAGGCAGGGCTCGTCGCGCCGCTCGGGGACAACCGGTGCGGTGGTGATCCCGTGGCCGGCCGGGTCCTGCACGCACGCCGCGGTCTTCTCGACGACCTCGCGGCCGACGACGTCTCCGGTCACCTTGTCGAGCGTGAAGCGGTCAGGGGTGACGCTGCCGGACACCAGCGGCTCTCCGAGGCCCCAGACGGCCTCGACCACCACGCGCGAGCGGTCCCCGGTCACCGGGTTCAACGTCATCAGCACGCCGGCGGCCCGCGCGGGGACCATCCGCTGCACCACGACGGCCATCGCGTCCGGCTCGCCGGTGCTGGTGCCCGCGTGCGCCCGGTAGGCGATGACGCGGGCGGTGAACAGGCTCGCCCAGCAGCGGCGGACCGCGTGCGAGAGCTGTTCGGGGCCGCGCACCCACAGGTAGGAGTCGTGCTCGCCGGCGAAGCTGCGGTCGGCGGAGTCCTCGGCGGCCGAGCTGCTGCGCACGGCGACCGCCGGCTCGGCCTCGCCGATCCGCTCGCCCAGGGCGCGGTAGGCCGCGCACAGCTCGGCCTCGGCCGGGTGGTCGCCCGTCCCGTCGACGACGCGCGCGCGCACGTGCGCGGCCGTCTCGTCCAGCAGCCGGCTGTCCGGTCGGGGTCCGAGATCGGCGATGCAGCGCTCGATCTCGGCGCGCAGGTCGGCGGCGAGGGCGCCGATGTAGGCGTCCGTACACAGCACGAACGCCTCCGGGACGCGCATCCCCGCGGCCAACAGCGTCTGCAAGCCGGCGCCCTTGCCGCCGATCCGGTCGACCGCGGCGGGCGGTGCGTCGCCGCCGAGCACGTGGACGGTGCTCATGCGTCCGCTTCGACGACCCGTGGCGCCTCGCCGGAACCGCGCCGCTCCCGAGGCAGGGGGTCATGGCCGGCCACCAGCGCGACCACGGCCAGGTCGACGATGCTCTCGCCGCTCGCGGAGGACGCGGCCTCGTCGGTCGTGACGAGCACGGTGCTGCCAATACCCGCGTCGACGAGGTCGACGGCGACCTCGGACCGATCCGACAGCACGTCCGTCACGAGCACGAGCCGGCGCCCGGCCAGCTGTGGCAGTTGCCGGTCGGCCCAGACCCGTCCGGCGACGGTGCCGAGCCACATCTCAGCCGCCGGCCGTGAGCTGCCCGACGGTGCGGCGCAGGGCCTCGCTACGCCCGTTCTGTAGCAGGGCGGCCGAGGCGGACGCCGGCTTGGGATACACCTGGCTCGCCCGCAGCTCGCCGTAGGTCTTCACCGCGGCGCTGCCCGCGTCGACGGCCTGTCGGACCGCAGCGAGGCTGCCCTGCACGGCGGCGGCGAGGTAGCCGCTGGACACCCGCTCGACGGCGATGCACTCGACGTCAGCGGTCTTGAGCATGGCCTCGATGCCCGCCGACAGCGCGACGATGCCCTTGGTCTCGATCATGCCGATGGCGCGGTCGGAGACGGCCACGTGATCCTCCCTCTGTGTGTCGTGCGGGGCGTGCGGGGCGTGTCGTCCGGTGCGGGCGTGCGGTCGTCCGGTGCGGGGAGGTGGAGCGCTCAGCCGTCGACGAGCGACGGGCTCGCCGCCAGCGCCGAGACCGCGGTGCAAGGGTTCGCGAACACGATGGAGGACACGACGCCGCCGGAGACCGCACGAGCGGTCTCCTCGCCGATCTCCACCGCCTCCTCGACGGTGGCGAGGTCGCCGGTGACGGCAAGCGCGACCAGCCCGCCCCCGAGGCGCATCACCCCGGTGACCGTCACGTCGGTCGCCTTGACCATGGCATCGACGGCGTCGAAGATCGGGACGAAGCCCTCGGCCTGCACGAAGCCCACTGCATCAGCCATCACTGCTCTCCTGGTGCTCGAGGTGCTCGAAGATCGGGAGTCCAGCTGAGGACCGCGGCGCCGGTGCCCCACACCGGGCCGTAGGACAGCAGCTCGGCCGGGCCGTCGACGGCCCCGGTGCCGGCGAGAAACGCCAGCGCGCGGAACTGGCTATCGGCCAGCGCCTCTCGGGCGAACTGCTCGCGCAGCGCGAGTGCCTCGGCGAGCCTGCCCTCGGTGAGCAGGCCGAGCACGCGCCGGTTCCAGCGGTCGTGCTCCTGGCTGGAGATGACGTCCTCGCCCGGCGAGATCCAATGCTGCAGCAGCCCCGCCGACAAGCCGGTGACGGCCACCACCCCGACGCGGCGGCCGGTCTCGGCTGCCGCGGCGACGGCGGTGGCGCCGAGCGTGGCGAGCGCGGCGACCTCGGCGTAGAGGTTGCAGGAGACGAGCGCGAGCGGCATCCGCCGGCCGGGGTCCAGCAGCCGTGCCGTGACCACGGTGCCGGTGTCGATCGGGAAGCCGTCGTAGCGGGTCTCGCGGGTCTGCAGGCCTTCCCGTTCCGCCGACGCGAGCCACGCTCGGGTGAGCTCGATGTCGACGCGCAGGTCGTAGTCGAGGTGACCGAAGTCGTAGCCGTACCAGTTCTCGTCGATGCGCCGCCCCTGCGGGTTCGGGTCGAGCTGGAACTGGTGGCCGAGCACGGTGAACCACTGGGTGGACAGCAGCACGAGCGCCTCGACGCCGGCGGCGCGGAACCGGTCGCCGACCTGCTCGACCGCCGCTGCCAGGTCTTTCCAGCTCGGCGCCGGGTCGCCGGCCAGCAGGTGCGGCGAGCCCGGGACGAGAGCCGCTGCGACGACGCCGGGGCAGCGGTCACTCATGGCCACCGGGCCAGTGCACGACGGCGTTGCCCGTCCCGATGATCGTCCCGTAGCCGAGCACGTCGCCCGCGACGTCCGGCCAGCCGAGCGCGGCGAGCAGCCAGGTGAGGCTGCCGGCCTTGGTCTCGGACTCGGTCTTGGCGATGTGCTCGGGCACCAGCGTCTTGAGCCGGCTCGTCGGTCCGGTGCGGATCGCCTCCAGCAGCTCCATGTCCCCCGCGTACTGGGCGTGGCTCCACGGCCGCTCGCGGCTCATGTCCTCCGGGATGTCGCCCTCGGTGTCGAAGTGCCGGTGCGACAGCGAGTTCGAGGCGAGCAGCACGGCGCGGCGCCCCGTCGCCTCGATCGCCTCGCGGGTCGCCCGGCCGAGCACGTCCATCTGGTCGAGCGAGGCCTGGGAGTAGAAATAGGGGTTGTTGTTGGCCGAGATCGACACGACCGGCAGATCCCAGCGCGGGTTGGCGAGGTGCAGCGCCCCGATGGTGGCGTAGTCGACCCGCACGCCGGGCTCGCGCAGCGCGCTCGTGACCAGGCCGTTCGCCTCGCAGGAGCGCACCAGGGCTTCGGCGAGCTCGACGTCGGTGCGGAAGTCGTAGTGGTAGCGGAACAGGTGCGGGAAGATCGGCTCGACCGAGAGCCCCTTCAGGTGCGGGACGCAGTTGACGTGGTGGCCGACCATCGTGATCCAGTGCGGCGCGTGCACGACCAGCACGTCGGGCGCCAGCTCGCGGATGCGGTGGCGCACCTGCTCGTACGCCCAGCGCAGCACCTCCCAGCCGCCGGTCGAGCGCGGCTCGTTCTGCGGTGGGTTCTCGGCGTAGATCAGGTGCGGCGGATGGGGGGCGAGGAAGCCCGCGACGATGCCGCCCCGGCTGGCCGGCACGGGCGCCGATCCGCGGCGCGCCGCCGACGACATGTCGGGGAGGCGGAAGACCCGGGACATGGCGCGCACCGTACGACGATCACCGGGGCCCCCGGTCGGTCGCCGTCCGGCTGTCCCGGACACCCCTGCGCCGGGACGTCGGAGCCACGGCGTAGCGTTCGATCATGCTCGCTGCCGCGCCCGTTCCTGCGCAGGCCGGTGGGCACGTCGCGGTCGTCGACAAGGTCGCCCGGGTGCTGCGGGCGTTCTCCCCGTCGGCCAGCCGGCTGTCGGTGCGTCAGCTGAGCGAGCGCACCGGCATCCCCCGCAGCACGGTGCATGCGCTGTGCGCGAGCCTGACGGCCACCGGGATGCTGGAGGCCGTCGGCGAGCGGGACGCGCGCCGCGGTGGCTACCGGCTCGGGCCGCTGCTGCTCGAGCTCGGCGGTCAGGTCATCGACCGTACCGGTCTGGTGACCGCCTTCGAGCGCTCGGCCGGGCCGCTGTGCCGCGCCGCCGGGCAGGAGGTGCACCTCGGTCAGCTGGCCGGCGGCTGGACGATCTACCTGCACCGCCAGACGAGCGATCGCCGGGTTCCGATGAACAACCGCGTCGGCCTGCGCGCTCCCGCCCACCTCACCGGCTGCGGCAAAGCGGTGCTCGCCCAGCTCGGGTGGCCGGACGTCGTGCGGCGCGTCGGCGAGTGGTGCACGACGACCGGCGCACCGACGCCCGACCTCGACGCGCTGGCCGGCGAGCTGCGGGCGGCGCGCGAGACCGGCTGGCTGGTGTCCCGGTCCTTCCAGCGCGACCGCACCTCGGTGGCCGTCCCTATCTTCGACGTGGAGGGCCGGGCCGTCGCGGGGCTGTCGGTCGCCGGCTCGGTCGTGTCCTTTTCCCCCACCGAGGTGCAGCGGGCGGCGGACGACCTGCGCGCCGCAGCCGCTCGGATCGGCGCCGGCACGGGCGTCGGGGCGTGCGCATGACCGCTCGTGCGCAACAGATCGAGACGCTCGCGCAGGTGCTCGACGACGCGGCGCGTCAGGCGCGTCCGGTGCCGCAGCCGAGCGGGTCGATGACGCTCGACCTGGCGTCCGCCTACGCCGTGCAGGCCGCCCTGCTCGCGCGTCGGCACGCGCGGGGCGAGACGCCGGCCGGCGTCAAGCTGGGCTTCACCAGCCGGGCCAAGGCCGAGCAGATGGGCGTACACGAGGTGATCCTCGGCCGGCTCACCGATGCCATGCAGGTGGCGGACGGCGGCGTGCTCGACCGGTCGGCCCTGATCCACCCTCGGGTCGAGCCGGAGGTCGCGTTCCTGCTCGGGGCCGAGCTCGTGCCCGGCGCCGAACCGGACGCGCTCGCCGCCGCCGTCGCCTCGGTGGCGTCCGCCCTCGAGGTCATCGACAGCCGCTACACCGACTTCCGCTTCAGGCTGGGCGACGTGGTCGCCGACAACACCTCGGCCGCGGCCTATGTCATCGGCCCGTGGCAGGACCCCTGCGACCTGGTCGACCGGGACGTGCGGCTCGAGGTCGACGGCGAGCTGGTCGACACCGGCTCGACGACGGCCATCCTCGGTGACCCGTGGAACGCGCTCGCCGAGGCGGCGCGGATGGCCGGCCGGCTGGGCCTGCGGCTGGGTGCGGGCGACGTGCTGCTGGCGGGGGCGGCCACCGCGGCCGCGCCGCTGCCGGGTTCCGGCCTCGTGACGGGCGTCGTCCACGGTCTGGCGCAGGTCACCGTTCGCGTCGGCTCGGGGCGACCGCGCGGAGCATGAGCAGCCGCCCGGCTCGAGCGCGGCCACCTGTCCGACCCCGGGTCGGGCGCGCTACGGAGCGGCGAGGGCCGGCTCGGCCGGCGCACCGGTGGCATCGACCAGCGGCAGGTGGCAGGCGACGACGCGTCCGGGCGCCACCTCGCGCAGGGCGGGGCGTTGTGTGCGACAACGGTCGATCGCGTAGGGGCAGCGCGGGTGAAAGGCGCAGCCTGAAGGCTTGTCGACAGGGTTGGGCACGTCCCCGGTCAGGACGATCCGCTCGCGGGGCAGCGGGCCCGTCCCGTCGTCGATCTCGGGGGCGGCCGACAGCAACGCCTCGGTGTAGGGGTGCGCCGGCGCGTCGTAGAGCGCGTCGGCGTCCGCGAGCTCCACGACCTCGCCGAGGTACATCACCGCGATGCGGTCCGACACGTGGCGCACCACCCCGAGGTCGTGGGCGATGAACACGTACGTCAGTCCGAGCTCGTCCTGCAGGTCGGAGAACAAGTTGAGCACCTGCGCCTGGATCGACACGTCCAGGGCCGACACCGGCTCGTCGGCCACGATCAGCTGCGGGTTCATGGCGAGAGCCCGCGCGATGCCGACCCGCTGGCGCTGGCCGCCGGAGAACTCGTGCGGGTAGCGATCGGCGTGCGTCGCCGACAGGCCCACCAGCTCGAGCAGCTCGTCGACCCGCTGCCGCACGCCGTGGCTGCTCCCGGTGCCGTGCAGCTGCAGGGGCTCGGCGATGACATCACCGATGCGCCGGCGCGGGTTGAGCGAGGCGTACGGGTCCTGGAAGACCAGCTGCACGTGGCGCCGCACCGGCCGCAACCGGCGTCGGGACAGCGAGGTGATGTCCTGACCCGAGAACTCGACCGAGCCCGCGGTCAGGTCGGTCAGGCGCACCAGGCAGCGGCCGAGCGTCGACTTCCCGCAGCCGGACTCCCCCACCACACCGAGCGTCTCGCCCTTGCGGATCTCGAGCGACACGCCGTCGACGGCGTGCACGACCGGCCGCTCGGAGCGACGCTGCAGCAGGGCACCGCGCACGGGAAAGTGCTTCACGACGTCGGTGGCCCGCATGAGCACCTCGCCACGCTCGACGGTGCTCATGGCCTGCCTCCCGTGTGCTGGCCCCCGGGACCGCCGACAGGGGTGTCGACCAGCGGTGCGTGCGGTGTGCGCTCGTCGGGCGAGAGTGCACCAGCCGGACGACCGAGCGCCAGCTCACCGGCGGCCGGCACCTCCCGGTCGTCGGGTCCCGGCAGCGCGCCCTGCCCCGGATCGCCTGCCGCAGCTGCCTGCTCGTCGCTGAGCAGGCGCAGCTCGGGCCGGCGGTCGGCCGGCAGCCAGCAGGCGTCGGCGTGCTCGCCGCCCACCAGCGGCGGCTGATCGGCACAGTGGTCGTGCCGGTAGCGACACCGAGGCGCGAAGGCGCAGCCGGCGGGGGCGGTGAGCGCGGAGGCCGGCGAGCCGGGGATCGCCGGCAGTCGACGCACCCTCGCCGCGCGAGCCCGCGGCACCGAGCCGAGCAGCCCCCAGGTGTAGGGGTGGCGCGGTCGGTGGAACACCTCGGTCTTCGGCCCCTGCTCGACGGCGCGCCCGGCGTACATCACGAGGACCCGGTCCGCGAGCTGGGAGACCACGCCCATGTCGTGCGTGATGAGGATGATGGAGCTGCCGTGGTCGGCGCGCAGGCGGCGCAACAGATCGAGGATCTGCGCCTGGGTCGTCACGTCGAGCGCCGTCGTCGGCTCGTCGGCGATCAGCAGCGACGGGTTGTTGGCCAGCCCCATCGCGATGACCGCGCGTTGACGCATGCCGCCGGAGAACTGGTGCGGGTAGTCGTCGACCCGCCGGTTCGGGTCGGGGATGCCGACCTCGTCCAGCAGCTCGACGGCCCGCTTGCGCGCGGCCTGCTTAGAGATCTTCGTGTGCGCACCCAGCTGCTCGGCGATGTGCCAGCCCACCGTGTAGACCGGGGTCAGCGAGGTCATCGGGTCTTGGAAGATCATGCTGATGTCTCGGCCGCGCAGCCGGCGCAGCCCCTTGTCGCCCATCGCGATCAGGTCTTCGCCCCGGAAGCGAGCCGTGCCGTCGATCGAGCAGTTCGGGTCGCGGATCAGCCCGAGGATGCTCATCATCGACACGCTCTTGCCCGAGCCCGACTCGCCGACCACGCCGAGCACCTCGCCAGGCGCGAGGTCGAAGGACAGCCCGTCGACCGCGCGGGCCTGGCCGTGACGGCTTCGGAAGCCGACCCGCAGGTCACGCACGGCGAGCAACGGCTCAGGCATGGCGCACCCGCGGATCGAGCATCGCGTAGACCACGTCGACCACGGCGTTGGCGAGCACGACGAAGAACGCCGCGTAGAGCACCGTGCCGAGGATGACCGGCAGGTCGAGGTTCTGCAGCGCCTGAAAGGTCAGCCGCCCGACGCCGGGCAGCCCGAACACCACCTCGGTCAGCAGCGCCGACCCGCCTACGAGTGCGCCGAAGTCGAGCCCGAACAGCGACACGATGGGGATCAGCGAGCAGCGCAGCGCATGCCGCACGATGATCCGGCGCTCGGAGATGCCCTTGGCCCGGGCGGTACGCACATAGTCCTCGTCCAGAGCCGTGAGCATCTCCGAGCGCAGCACCCGGGCGTAGATCCCGGCGTACAGCACCGCGAGCGTCAGCCAGGGGAACAGCAGGTGCAGCGCCCACTGCGCCGGGTCGTCGGTGAGACCGACGTAGCCCAGCGGCGGCACCCAGCTGAAGACGCTGTCGTGCAAGCGGCTCTGGGTGATGAGGTTGACGACCTCGCCGAGCCAGTAGACCGGCATCGACACGCCGACCACCCCCAGCAGCACGATGATCGGGTCAATGGCCCGTCCGCGCCAGGCCGCCGCGGCGGTACCCATGGCGATGCCGACGACCATCCAGATGACCGCGGCGCCGACGACCAGCGACAGGGTGACCGGGACGGCTTGCGTGATCTGCGGGATGACCTTCACGCCGCGGTTGATGAACGAGGTGAGGTCCCGGTCGATGAACAGGTGCTGCATCATCAGCCCGTAGCGGATGGGCAGCGGTCGGTCCAGGCCGAACTCGGCCCGTACCTGCATGAGGGTCGCCTGGTCGGCGTTGCGACCGGCGATGCGGGCCGCCGGGTCGACGCCAGGAGTGGCGAAGAAGATCAGGAACACCAGGGCGCTGATGGAAAACAGGACGAGCACGGCTGCCGCCGAGCGGCGCAGGACGAAGCGCAGCATCAGGCGGCTCCACGCAGCCTGGCCCGTGGGTCGAGCGCCTCGCGCACGCCGTCGCCGAACAGGTTGAGGGCGACGGCCGTCACGGCGATGGCGATGCCGGGCGCGAGGGTCACCACCGGACGGGTGTAGAGCAGGTTCAGCCCGTCGTTGACGATCGTGCCCCAGCTGGCCTGCGGTGGCTGCACCCCCACCGACAGGAACGACAGCGCCGACTCGGTGAGCATCGCCAGCGCCGTCATGAGCGGCAGGAACACCGCCACGGTCGGCAGGACGTTGGGCAGCACGTCCCGGCGCATGATCGTCACGTCTGACGAGCCGACACCGATCGCGGCGGCGACGAACTCCTTCTCCTTGAGGGCCATGACCTGCCCGCGCAGGGGTCGGGCGACATAGGGCACGTAGATGATCGCGATGATCATGACGGGGAGCCACAGGCTGCCCGCGCTGATGCTGATCGGCCCGACGGTGATCCCGCTGGTGAGCAGCACGACCGACAGGCAGATCGCCAGCAGGTAGACCGGGAATGCCCAGATGACGTCGAGCACGCGCGCCAGCACGCTGTCGACGACCCCGCCGAAGTAGCCGGCGAGCACGCCGATCACGGTGGCCAGCAGGCAACACATCACCGCGGCCGAGAAGCCGATGAGCAGGCTGTTGCGCCCGCCGTAGAGCATCCGGGCCATCACGTCTCGTCCCTGGCCGTCCGAGCCGAGGAAGTAGTGCGCCGGGTCCCACGTCGGGCCGATCGGCGTGACGCCGAGACCCAGGCCGGCCGTGCTGGGTTGCAGCACCGGCACGCTCTGACCGCCGACGACGGTCGTGCCTGAGATGTTCGAGGCGAAGGGGTCGGTGTGGGCGACGCTGCTGGCGTACAGCGGCGCCAGCAGGCACGCCACCAGGATGAGCACGAGCAGGAGCAGCGAGGCCATCGCGCCGCGGTTGCGCCGCAGCTGGCCCCAGGCCCGGCGCCACGGCCCCTGGGCGTCCTGCGCGCCGGTTCGCGCGCGCCGCACGGACATGCGGCCCGGCGCAGCCGCCATGCCGCTCACGCTCTGTTCGCGGCGGCGCGGCTCGTCGCGCGCCGGGTCACTTCACCCACAGCTGGCTGACGAGCATGTAGAACTGCCGGCTGAACTGGTAGTTGCCCGTCCGCTTCGAGGTGAAGTCGATCAGCTTGGGCGTGAACAGCGGCACGACGACCGCCTCCGTCATCACGTCTTGGTCGACCTGCGCCCACTGCTGGTTGGCCTTGTCCTCGTCGGTGCGCTGGGTGACCAGCGCCTGCTGCATCCTCGCGTCGTTGCCCTTGTCGCAGTAGCCGGAGATGTTGATGCTCGAGTCGCTGCCAGGGGTGAAGGAGGCGCAGGAGAACAAGATGTTGAGGAAGTCCGAGGCCGCCGGGTAGTCCTGGTACCACTGCGACAGGCTGACCTGCACCTTGTTCTTGGTGTTCTGGATATAGGTGAACTGGATGTTGCTGGAGATCGGCTTGAGGGTGGCCTTGTAGCCCAGCGTGTTGAGCAGGCTCACGACGTACTGGCCGATCGCCTGGTTCACCTCGTCGTCGGTGACGACGACGCCCACCGCCTGGCCGGCCGTGCCCGACTCCTGCACGAGCTGCTTGGCCTTGTCGAGGTCTGGCGCGGTCCAGGTGTTGCCGCCGCCCTTGGTGTACTGGCAGCTGTCCTCGTGACCCGGGAAGCCCGGCGGCAGGATCGTGCACACCGGCTGCGCGAGCTGGGTCCCGCCGTAGAGCTTGACGACGGCGCTGCGGTCGATGGCGTAGTTGACGGCCTGGCGCGCCTTGACGTTGTCGAACGGTGGCAGGTTCACGTTCAGCGGCAGGTACCAAAAGGCCGTGAGCGGGTTGACGTGCACCTGGTCGGCGTACTTCGTCCCGAGCTCTTCGAGCCGGTCGGCCGGCGGCGGGTCGAAGACCCAGTCGGCCTGGCCGTTCTGCACCTGCGTGACGGCCGCCTCGACGGTCAGGCCGAACTTCTCGACGATCGAGTCGGCATAACCCTGCGGCTGCGCCTCGGCCGACCACTGCGTGAAGTGCGGGTTGCGCACCATCGTCAGGGCCTTGTTCGGGTCGTAGGACTCGAACATGTAGGGACCGGTCGTCGGGATGGGCTTGTTCCCGGCGTCCTTGGGCGGCGCGGAAGCGGGCAGGATCGACGCGTGCGGCACCGACAGCTTGAAGACCAGCTCGGGGTCGGGGGCCGCCAGATTGATGACGACCTTGTTGGTCGCCGGGTCGACGACCACGCCCTTGGACAGGTCGCACGTCGTCGGCGTCTTGAGGCACGCGTCGGCGCCGAGGATGCCGCTGTAGAAGGTGCCGGCGGTCGGGCTCGAGACGGTGAAGATGCGCGTGAAGGAGGCGGCGACGTCCTGCACGGTCACCGGCTTGCCGTCGGAGAACATCACGCCCTTGCGCAGCGTGAAGGTGTAGGTCTTGCCGTCGTTGCTGACCTCGGGCATCGCCTCGGCGAGGTCGGGCACCACGTCGAAGGAGCCGTCGCCGCCGACCTTCTTGAACGCGAGCAGACCGTCGTAGGCGGCCTGGTACAGCTGCCAGTACTGCAGCGTGTAGTTGACCTTGGGGTCAAGGGTCCCGCCGGCTGCCTTGGCCAGGAAGGTCAGCGTGCCGCCCTTGTGCTGCTCCTGGAAGCCGGCGGGGGCCGCCGACCCGCCGCTGCTCCCTCCTCCCGCCTGCGGTGTCGTGGAGCCGCCGCCCGAGCTGCCGCTGGAGCAGGCCGCGGCTGCGGCCAGGGCGAGCAGCGCCACGGCCGCGGACAGCCGTCGCCGGCCCGTCGCCTGGTGCACCAGCCGGCTCATCGGGTGAGCGCAGGGGTCGAGCCGGTGGCGACGTCGGTCCCGGCGGTCTCGTCGCCGCCCGGGTCGTGGGCGTCGAGAAAGGCCCCGACGACCTGCAGGTAGCGCTCGGGCTCCTCGACGTGGGGGAGATGGCTGGACTTCTCGAAGACCTCCCATCGGTTGTCGGGGATCAGGTCGGCGAAGGGCTGGACGCACGCCGGCGTCGCTTCGTCGAACCGCCCGTTGATGAGCAGTGTCGGTGCGGCGACCTGGTCGAGACGGTCCACGACCGACCAGTCCTTCATCGTCCCGATGACGTGGAACTCGCTGGGGCCGTTCATGGTGTGGTAGACGGTCGGGTCCTCCTCGAGGGCGGCGAAGCTGGCCACGACCTCCGGCGGGTTCGGGACGACGCGGCAGACGTGCCGGTCGTAGAAGACCTTCTCCGCCTCGGCGTACTGCTCCGAGTCGGTGGTCCCGGCCTGCTCCTCGCGCAGCAGCGTGGCCTGCACGTCGTCCGGCAGCTCCTCGCGCAGCCGGTTGGCCTCGGCGAGCCAGAGCTCCATCGAGGCGGGAGAGTTGGCGATGACCATCGCCCGCAGGCCGGCCGGGCGGCGCACGGCGTGCTCGGCGGCGAGCATGCCACCCCAGCTCTGGCCCAGCAGGTCGTAGCCGTCGTCGATGCCGAGCACCTCCAGCAGGTTGTCGAGCTCGTCGAGGAACAGCGCGACGTCCCAGAAGTCAGCGCCCTTGTCCGGGAGGTGGGTGGAGCGCCCGCAACCGAGCTGGTCGTAGTGCACGACGGCCCGGCCCTGCTCGGCGACGCCGGCGATGCGCAGCGTGTAGTCGTGTGGCACGCCGGGACCGCCGTGCAGGACGACCAGCGGAACACGGCCGGCGTCGCGTGTGGCCGTGAGGTCTCCGGTGACCCGGTACCAGGTCTGCCAGCCCCGGAACTCTGCTGTGCCCTCGCTGGTCGCTGCGGGGATGTCCATGTGCGCTCCTGATTCGATCGGTGCTCGGCCTGCGGGGCACGGTGCCACGGCAATGGACTGTTGGATAGACCTTTGGCGTTACGAACATGTTTCGCGCCCTCGGCGACACGCCGGTAGGGCACGCTGCTGCCGTGGAGCGACGTGGCGGTGGGGCATGGCGGGGCGCGCGGAACGCGCAGCTCGCACCGCTCGTCATGCCGACAGCGGTGAGCGGAGTCGTCGACCGGCTGCTCACGGCGATGGCCCTGGGTGAGTTCGTGCCGGGCGAGAAGCTGCCCCCCGAGCGCGAGCTGGCCCAGCTGCTGGGCGTCAGCCGCGACACCGTGCACGCAGCGCTGACTCGCTTGCGGGCCGAGGGAGTGCTGGAGGTCCGTCGTGGCCGCTCGGGCGGTTCCTTCGTCCTCGACAGCTGGAACGACTTCTCCGCCGACGCGGTGGGCCGCACGCTCGTGCCGCACCGCTCCGAGCTCGAGCAGCTGTGCGACCTGCGCTGCCGTTTCGAGGAGACGGTGGCGCGCACGGCTGCGGAGCGACGCACCGACGTCGAGGCCGAGTCACTTCTCGTCCTGCTCGGGCACTTCCGCGACGCCAGCACGCCCGAGCAGGAGCACGCGGCCGACATCGCCGTGCACGAGGCGGTTCTCGCGGCGACGCACAACCCGGCCATGGTTCAGCTCAGTCACGACCTGCTCGCTCGGGTGGCACTCGGGATGCCGATCGAGCCCTATGACGCCAACGTCTTTGCGCGGGCCCTCGATGAGCACAGCCAGCTCGTGACCGCCGTCGTCGAGATGCAGGTCGAGGACGCGGGACGAGCTGCTAGGGAGCACTTCTCGATGTCGACGCGAACGTTGCGGGCCGTGATCGGTCGCGGCTCGCTCGCCGGTACACCCGCGGCTCAGCCGATCACCGCGCCCTGACGGGCCAGCGCGGTGAGCCGGCTCAGCGCCCGCAGGTACTTCTTGCGGTAGCCGCCGTCGAGTAGTTCGGGTGGGAAGAGCTTTTCGAGGGGCACCCCGCTGGCGAGCACCGGCACGTCGCGGTCGTACAGCCGGTCGGCCAGCACGACCAGCCGCAGGGCGGCCGCCTGGTCGGTCACCGGGTGGACGTCGAGCAGAGCGACCAGCGGGACGTCCTCGACGAGCGCGCCGTAGCGCGACGGGTGCAGCGCGGCGAGGTGGGCGAGCAGCTCGTCGAGGCCGTCGCAGGTGGCGCCGCGCAGCTGCCGGACGCGGTCCAGCACGACATCGGCCGACATCGGTTCCGGCGCCTGCGCCCCGCCGCGGTGCCGGTAGTCCTCACCGTCGACCCGCACCGGCTCGAAGTGCGCGGACAGGCCCTGGATCTCGCGCAGGAAGTCCTGCGCTGCGAACCGGCCCTCGCCGAGCGAGCCCGGCAGCGTGTTCGAGGTCGCCGCCAGCTTCACGCCCGCGTCGACGAGGCGGCCCAGCAGGCTCGAGACGAGCACCGTGTCGCCGGGGTCGTCGAGCTCGAACTCGTCGATGGCCAGCAGCCGGTGGCCCGACAGCGCCTCGACGGTGGCCCCGAAGCCGAGGGCGCCCACGAGATGCGTCAGCTCGACGAAGGTGCCGTAGGCGCGCGGCGCCGGGCTCGCGTGCCACAACGCGGTGAGCAGGTGCGTCTTGCCGACGCCGAAGCCGCCGTCGAGGTAGACGCCCGCCGGCCCCCGGTCGGGGCTACGGCCGAACAGCCGCTTCTTGGGCGGCTCAAGGGTGGTGGCGAAGGACTGCAGCTGCTCGAGCGCAGCCTGCTGCGAAGGCTTGCCCGCAGCGGGCACGTAGGTGTCGAAGCGCGCCGCGGCGAACCGCGGGGGCGGGACGAGCTGGGCGACCAGCCGGTCGGGCGCGACGCCGGGCTCGCGATCGACCAGCCGCGCCATCCCGGCCGGCGTGGACGAGGGGATCAGTCGCCCTGCCCGTCGGCGAGCGCCGGGCCGTCGACCTCGCCCGATCCCTCGGCGTCGCCGCCGGCGCCCTCGCCGGCATCCTCGTCCGGCTCGACTTCGCTCAGCTCACGCTCGGCCGTGCCGGTGCCGCCGGGGTCGCCGTAGGTGGTGCCCTCGCCGGCCTCGCCCGGCTTGAACTGGTCCGCTGTCTTGCCGGTGGCCGACAGGCCGGCGCCGGCGAGGTCAGGATCTGGTGTCTGGCTCATGGCCCGCCTGTCCCCCGCCCCGGGCCGGGCCACACGCCGCCCTACTGTTCCTGGCATGACAGTGTTCCCGGCATGACGGTTGCTCCCGCCGGCGCCGACCCGGTCGTGGTCGGTCCCTACCTCGCCACGGCCCTGTCCGCTCCGGGCTGGGACCCGTGCGAGGTGACCCTCATCGCCGGCGGCAAGAGCAACCTGACCTACCGGGTCGAGGCCGCAGCCGGCTCGGTGGTGCTGCGCCGCCCGCCGCTCGGCCACGTGCTGCCGACCGCGCACGACATGGTGCGCGAGCACACCGTCATGTCGGCGCTCGCCGACACCGCGGTGCCTGTCCCGCAGATGCTGCACCTGTGCACCGACACCGAGGTGCTCGGACAGCCCTTCTACGTCATGGAGCGCGTCGACGGCCTCATCTGCCGCGAGGACCTGCCGCCGGGCTATGCCGACCGTCCCGAGCAGCGGCGCGCGATCGGGGAGGGGCTGGTCGACGTGCTCGCCGCGCTGCACGAGGTGGTGCCCACCGAGGTGGGTCTCGGCGAGTTCGGGCGCCCCGACGGCTACCTCGAGCGCCAGGTGCGCCGCTGGGTGCGCCAGTGGGAGGCGACCCGCATCGAGGGCCACGAGGCGCTCGACGAGCTGGCGAGCGACCTCGCGGCCGAGCTGCCGACCACGCAGCGGCACACGATCGTGCACGGCGACTACCGGCTCGACAACACGATGCTCGACCCGGCCGAGCCGGGCCAGGTGCTCGCGGTGCTCGACTGGGAGATGGCGACGCTCGGTGACCCGCTGGCCGACCTCGGGCTGCTGCTCGGCTACTGGTCGCAGGCCGACGACGACGGCGCGCGGGTGCAGGGCCTGGTCGTACCGGCAGCGACCGTCCTCGAGGGCTTCCCGACCCGGGCCGAGGTCGCCGAGCGCTACGCCGCCCGCACCGGCCTGGACCTCACGCCGCTGCCCTGGTACAGCGCCTTTGCCGCCTTCAAGCTCGCCGTGGTGTGCGCCGGCATCGTGGCGCGGGTGGAGGGCGGGGCGATGGTCGGCTCCGGCTTCGAGGGCATCGGCGAGCGCATCGGCCCCCTCGTCGAGGTGGGCCGGGCCGCCCTTTCTGACCGGGCGATCTAGGCAGACCGCCCGATCTAGCCGGCCGCCCGCAGCGTCGGGCACGGCATCAGCTGGCCGCAACCCGCGCAGCGCGGCGTGCGGCGCAGCCGGGACGGGCGGGCCGGGCGGTGCGCGCCGCGGACCTCCCACAGCCGGGTGGACAGCTCGCGTATGTGCGCGAGGGCCTCGTCGAGCGCCGGGTCCGCCGTGCCCTGCCGAGCCGATGTCGCCTGCGCTGTCGTGTGCACCGGAGCCTCCCTGCCGTCGCCTGCCCTCGACGCTAGGGTCGGCGCGACGCGCCGTCGAGCGGCCCTGTGGGCACCCTGCGGGACAGGGTCGGGACAGGCCGGCGTGTCGTGGTGGACGGGGTGTGGACGCGGCTGTGACTTGTCGAGGGGCCGGACCGGAGACAATGACCCCATGCGCCTGCCCGTGATGCCGCCCGTCAAGCCGATGCTCGCGAGCGCGACGCCGGACGTGCCGACCGGGGACTTCCTCTACGAGCCCAAGTGGGACGGCTTCCGCTGCATCGTCTTTCGCGACGGCGACGAAGTCGAGCTCGGCAGCCGCAACGAACGCCCGCTGACGCGCTACTTCCCCGAGGTCGTCGAGGCGGTGCGCGCGCACCTGCCCGAGCGCTGCGTCGTCGACGGCGAGATCGTCATCGCCGCCGGCCAGGGGCTCGACTTCGAGGCACTGCTGCAGCGCATCCACCCGGCCGACTCGCGGGTGCGGATGCTGGCGCAGGCGACGCCCGCGTCCTTTGTCGCCTTCGACCTGCTGGCGGTGGACGACGACGACCTCACCGCGGGGCCGCAGCGGGACCGGCGACAGGCGCTCGAGGCCGCGCTGGCCTCGGCCGCGCCGCCCGTGCACCTGACACCCGCCACCCTCGATGCCTCGCTGGCCCGCGAGTGGTTCACGCGCTTCGAGGGCGCCGGTTTGGACGGCGTCATCGCCAAGCCCCTCGATGGTGCCTACCTGCCCGACAAGCGCGCCATGAAGAAGGTCAAGCACGCGCGCACCGCCGACTGCGTCGTCGGCGCCTTTCGCTGGCACAAGAGCGGTCCGGTCGTCGGCTCGCTCGTCCTCGGTCTGCACGACGACGCGGGGCGCCTGCAGCACGTCGGGGTGTCGGCGTCGTTCCCGATGGCCCGGCGCAAGGCCCTGGTCGACGAGCTGGCGCCCTACCTGCTGACCGAGGACGAGGGCCACCCGTGGCTCGGTGCTGCCGGCAGCGAGCGTCGTCCCGGCGGCGAGCCGTCGCGGTGGAACCGGGACAAGGACACCTCCTTCGTGCCGCTGCGGCCCGAGCTGGTCGTCGAGGTCGGCTACGACCACATGGAGGGCGCCCGGTTCCGGCACACCGCGCAGCTCAAGCACTTCCGTCCCGACCGCGACGCCGCCTCCTGCACCTACGCCCAGCTGGAGCGGCCGGTGCGCTTCGACGTCGCCGACATCCTCGGGCTGGACGTGCCCGGGGCATGAGCAGGCCCTGATGGCCGCCACCCTCGTCGGCGCCGGCCTCACCGTCGTACGCGGTCCGCTGACCGTGTTGTCCGGCGTCGATCTCACCGTCGCGCCGGGCGACCGGATCGGCGTGCTCGGGCCGAACGGCGTCGGCAAGTCGACGCTGCTCGCCGTGCTCGCCGGCCGGCTGCGGGCCGACGAGGGCACCGTGGCGCTCTCGCCCCCGACCGCCACCGTCGGCCTGCTGCCACAGGAGCCCGACCGGCGGCCGGGCGAGACGCTGGCCGCCTTTCTCGGCCGGCGCACCGGTGTCACGACCGCCCAGGCGCAGCTCGACGCCGCCCTGGACGCGCTCGCCGAGGACCGGTCCGGACCCGACTACGACCAGGCGCTGCAGCGCTGGCTCGACCTCGGCGGCGCCGACCTCGACGTGCGCGCCGAGCAGGTGTGCGCCGACCTGGGTCTCGCGCCCGAGCTGCTCGCCGCCGCGACCGCGCACCTGTCCGGTGGGCAGGCCGCCCGCGCCTCGCTCGCCTCGGTGCTGCTCTCGCGCTACGACGTCTTCCTGCTCGACGAGCCGACCAACGACCTCGACCTCGCGGGGCTGGAGCGCCTGGAGTGCTTCGTCTCGGGTCTGGCCGCGGGTCTGGTCGTCGTCTCGCACGATCGCGAGTTCCTCGCCGGGACGGTCACCTCGGTGCTCGAGATCGACGGTCCGCTGCGCACCGCCACGCTGTACCGGGGCGGCTTCGAGTCCTATCGCACCGAGCAGGTCCGGCGACGCGGGCAGCACCGGGCGGCCTACGAGCAGTACGACGACAAGCGCAGCGCCCTGGTCGAGCAGGCCCAGCGCCAGCGCGAGCAGGCCGTGCGCGGAGCGCTGCGGGCGAAGCGCAAGGTCCCGGACAACGACAAGGTGGCCCGCGGCAACCGGCTCGAGGCGGCGACGCACTCCGCCGGCCGGGTACGCACCATCGAGGCTCAGCTGCGGCATCTCGACGATGTCGAGGAGCCCCGCAAGCAGTGGCAGCTGCAGCTGTCCATCGCCGCCGCGCCGCGCTCGGGCGACGTGGTGGCGGTGCTGGCCGGCGCCGTCGTGATCCGGAGCGGCTTCACGCTCGGACCGGTCGACCTACAGGTGTCGGCGGGCGAGCGCATCGCGCTGACGGGCGCGAACGGCGCGGGCAAGACCACGCTGCTGCATGCGTTGCTCGGTCGGCTCGCGCTGACGTCGGGGCGCCAGTCGCTCGGCGCCGCGGTGCAGCTGGGCGAGCTCGACCAGACGCGGTCGAGCTTCGCCGGTTCGCAGACCGTCGTCGAGGTGCTGGAGGCCCGCACCCGGTGGCCGGCGGGCGAGGTGCGCACGCTGCTGGCGAAGTTCGGCCTGCGCGCCGACCACGTGGGGCGGCCGGCAGCGAGCCTGAGCCCCGGCGAGCGCACCCGGGCCGGTCTCGCGCTGCTGCAGGCGGTGGGCGTCAACACCCTCGTGCTCGACGAGCCGACCAACCACCTGGACCTGCCGGCCATCGAGCAGCTCGAGCAGGCCCTGACCGCCTACGAGGGCACGCTGCTGCTCGTCACGCACGACCGGCGCCTCGCGGCAGCGGTGCGCGTCGACCGCACGCTGACCGTGGTCGACGGCCGACTCCGCTGAGCCCGGCCCCGGAGAGCAGAGCCGCCATGCAGCACACTCGAGTCGATGCACACCACGACGGGCGAGACGCCCCTGGACAAGCTGGTCGACCTGCTCGACCTCGAGCCGATCGAGGTCGACATCTTTCGGGGCAAACAGCCCGCCGACTCGCTGCAGCGCGTGTTCGGCGGCCAGGTCGCGGGTCAGGCGCTCGTCGCCGCCGGACGCACCGTGCCGGCCGACCGGCCGGTGCACAGCCTGCACGCCTACTTCCTGCGGCCCGGCGACCCGAGCGTGCCGATCGTCTACGAGGTCGACCGCATCCGCGACGGCCGCAGCTTCACCACCCGCCGGGTCGTCGGCATCCAGCACGGCCGGGCGATCTTCAACCTGCAGGCTTCCTTCGCCCTCGTCGAGGACGGCGTCGAGCACGAGAGCGCCATGCCACAGGTGCCCGGCCCGGACGGGCTGACGACGCTGCACGAGCGGATGCGGCCCTATGCCGACGAGCTGAACAGCTGGTTCCTGCGGCCGCGCCCGGTCGACGTACGCCACGTCGACGACCCGCCGCGCATCGCCCAGGAGAAGGGCCTGCGACCGCAGAGCTCGCAGGTCTGGATGCGGGCCGACGGCACGCTGCCCGACGACCCGCTGCTGCACGTGTGCCTGGTGACCTTCGCCAGCGACATGACGCTGCTCGACTCGACGCTCATGGCGCACGGCCTCGCCCACGGCACCAGCGACGTGATGGTCGCGAGCCTGGACCACGCGATGTGGTTCCACCGGGCCTTCCGAGCCGACGAGTGGTGGCTGTACGACCAGCGCTCGCCGTGGACCGGGGCTGCACGCGGGCTCGCGCAGGGAGCCATCTACACCGCTGACGGGCACCTGGCGGTCAGCGTCGTGCAGGAGGGGCTGGTTCGCGCCCGCCGCTGAGTCAGCGTGTCGACAGGTGGTACTCGAGGTGTCGATCAAGCTTGTCCTCCACCCGGTTCATGCGCAGGTCGAAGCGTGATTCCAGTCCTGTCATGCGTTCGTCGAAACGTGACTCGAAGCCGCCCACCCGATCGTCCAGGCCGGTCATGCGTTCATCCAGGCCGGTCATCCCGCTCTCGATGCCGGTCATGCGTTCATCCAGGCCGGTCATCCCGCTCTCGATGCCGGTCATCCGCACCTCGAGGCCGGTGATGCGGACGTCGAGATGGTCCAGGCGCTGAAGGACCCTGCCCAATCCCACGGCGAGCCCGAGCAGCGTCAGCACCGAGGCGGTGAGGCTGAGCCCGGTGCCGAGATCCATGGACGGACCCTACGGCCGTGGGGTCGAGGGCAGAGGCGGGCCTGTGGACAGCGATGCCCACGGGGCAGTCGCCCTCACCAGCCGTCCGGCTCCGGTTCGGTCGCGCGGGGACGGTCCCGGTCGCGGCTCGGCTGCACACGCTTGGGCTCGCCCGCCATCTTGGGGAACTGCGGCGGATACGGCGCCTCGCCGTCGCCCTGCCGCTCGTAGAGCTCGAGCAGCGGGCCGAGGTCGTGCGCCACGTCGTCGATCTCGGCATGGACGTCACCCAGCTCCGCGAAGCGCTCGCGCATCGTCCAGATGTCGAAGTCGGCGATCTGTACGAGCGGCACCTCGGCCCAGGTGAGCGGCGCACTGACCGTCGCCTGCGGCCGGGCCCGCACGCTGTACGCGCTGGCGATCGTCTGGTCGCGCGCCATCCGGTTGAAGTCGAGAAACACCCGCTCGCCGCGCTCCTCCTTCCACCAGCGCGCCGTCGCGAGGTCGGGACGGCGCCGCTCCACCTCACGAGCGACGGCGAGCGCCGCGTGGCGCACCTCGGTGAAGCTGTAGTCCGGCCGCACTCGCAGGTAGACGTGGATGCCCTTGCTGCCGCTCGTCTTCGGGAACGAGCGGTAGCCCAGTTCGTCGAACAGCGCCTGCACCTCGAGCGCGATCTCCTGGACGTCCTCCCAGCCGGTGCCGGGCATCGGGTCGAGGTCGATGCGCAGCTCGTCGGGCGCCTCGACGTCGGCCTTGCGCGAGGGCCAGGGGTGGAAGTCGAGCGTCGACATCTGCGCCGCCCACGCAACGTGCGCGACGTCGGCCGGGCACAGCTCGGTGGCGCTGCGGCCGCTCGGGAAGTGCACCGTGACCGTCTGGATCCACGGCGGCGCGCCCTTGGGCACCCGCTTGGTGTAGATCGGGTCGCTGGCTGCCCCCTCGGGGTGGCGCTTGAGCACCGTCGGCCGGTCGCACAGCGCCCGCACGATGCCGTCCTCGACGGCCAGGTAGTACTCCACCAGGTCGATCTTGCGGCCCCGGCCCTCGGGGAGCCCGGCGAAGTAGGTGCGCTCCGGGTTGGTGACCTTGACGATGCGCTCGCCGGTGGGGGTGTCGACCTCGAGCTCGACGAACGGGCTGGCCACGCAGGCACGGTACTGGGCGCAGGCCGCAGACCTCACGCCCGGCCCGCTCACCGGGCCGAGACATCGGGGACTTCACAGGGTGGGCGCCCTGTGAACTCCCCGATGTCGATGGGCGCGCCACGGCGTCGGCTCGCTCGGGCGAGCCCGCGTACGGTCGGAGGCTCACGAAGGAGGCACCGTGCGCAACCCGCTACGCCGCTCGACCCCCGCGCGGCGGAATCTGCAAGGGCCTGCCGGCGCTGAGGACGGCATGACCTACGAGGTGACCAAGACCGAAGAGCAGTGGAAGTCCGAGCTGAGCGACGAGGAGTACGCCGTCCTGCGCCAGGCCGCGACCGAGCGTCCGTTCACGGGCGAGTACAACGACACCAAGACCGAGGGCGTCTACGCCTGCCGGGCGTGCGGCAACGAGCTGTTCCGCAGCGACACCAAGTTCGACTCACACTGCGGCTGGCCGAGCTTCTACGCCCCGAGCCGCGAGGACGCCGTCGAGCTGCGCAAGGACCGCTCGCTCGGCATGGTCCGCGTCGAGGCGCTGTGCGCGAGGTGCGGCTCGCACCTGGGCCACCTGTTCGACGACGCACCGCAGACCCCGACCGGCGACCGGTTTTGCATGAACTCGGTGAGCCTGAAGCTCGAGCCGACGAGCTAGCCCGAGCCGGGTGACCCTCGTGTCGACAGCGTCTTCCTGCTCCGGCCCGAGCTGTGCGAGCTGTGGTCGTTCAGCATCTCCCTGCGCACCAGCGAGACGGAGACGTCGCGAAGCGAAGGACAGCGTGACGTAGGACGGCTCGGCACACCCGAGCAGGTGCGCAAGCGCTACGAGCAGCGCCAGCTGCCGGGCCAGCGGCTGTACCGGCGAGAGAGCGATCCGGAGGCCGGCGCCGACCTGGTGGTCGACAAGGCCGTGACCTGGAGTCGTGCCCAGCGTCGACAGTGTCGCCACAGCCCGACACGACCGCAGAAGTCCGCACATGGCTGCCGGCGCCGCGATCTAGTGTCTCGTCTGTGCGGGAGCCGAGGACCGAGGCGACGCTGCGCGGCGACGAGCGCGAGCAGCTCGAGGCGTTCCTGCACGACAACCGGCTCGAGGTGCTCGAGCTGCTCGACGGGCTCACCGACGAGCAGGTCCGCCGCCGGCTCGTGCCCTCGCGCACCACGCTGCTCGGCCTCGTCAAGCACGCGGCCTTCGCCGAGCAGGTGTGGTTCCACGTCGCGCTGGCGGGCCGCACCCGCGCTGAGCTCGGGCTGCCGCAGCTCCCGGGTGACAGCTTCGTGCTCGCCGACGCTGACACAGTGGCGTCGGTGTCGGCGTCGTATCGCACGGTGGTCGCGCAGTGCGAGCAGATCGCGGCCGGGGTGGGTCTCGACGAGCTGGCGCGGCACAACCGGCGCGGCCCGTTGACGCTGCGCTGGATCTACCTCCACATGATCGAGGAGCTGGCCCGGCACGCCGGGCACGGCGACATCCTGCGCGAGCAGCTGCTGAACGCCGACGCGCCTGCCTGACAGCAGCCGGAGCGGGACCGGCTGGCACAGTGCCGGGATGGTCCTGCTGCGTCCCTTCACCTCGTCCGACCTCGCCTTTGTCCGCGAGCACCTCGCCGGACCGGAGCACGGCGAGTACACGTGGTTCGGCTGGACGCCGCCGAAGCTGCAGGCCCGCTTCGAGGCCGACGGGCTGCTCGGTCCGGACGGCGGGCGGTTGATCATCGACGACGCCGGTCACCCCGTCGGCAGCGGCGAGCACTCCAAGGCCCACTGGGGTCCGACGGAGAGCTGGTGCTGGGAGATAGGCATCCAACTTCGGGCCGACGCCCGCGGGCGGGGCATCGGCACCCGCGCCCAGGTGCTGCTGCGCGACTACCTGTTCGACCACACCCGCGCCGAGCGCATCCAGGCCACGACCGACATCGAGAACCGCGCCGAGCAGCGGGCGCTCGAGAAGGCGGGCTTCCAGCGCGAGGGCGTCATCCGCAGCGCCATCTGGCGGGCCGGCGCCTGGCACGACCAGGTGCTCTACGCGTTCCTGCGCAGCGAGCGCTGAACGTCGGCGAGGTTTGCGCGGATCTTTGCTGCCCTGGCGACACGAGATCTGCGTCGATCTTCCGGCCCGCGCTGCTCCCGGCTACGGCAGGCCGGCGACGATGTCGGCGATCGGCTTGCGCACGCCGGAGTAGAACGGCGTCTCCAGCTTGGTGTGCAGCCGGGCGCGCGAGGTGCGCAGGGCCCGCAGGCAGTCGGTGATGCGGTGCATCTGGTCGGCCTCGAAGGCCAACAGCCACTCGTAGTCGCCGAGGCCAAAGGCGGCGACGGTGTTGGCGCGCACGTCCTCGTACTCCCGGCCCATGATCCCGTGCTCGGACAGCATCCCCTTGCGCTCGTAGTCGGGCAGCAGGTACCACTCGAGCGAGCGGTTGAAGGGGTAGACGCAGACGAACGTGCGGGGGTCCTCGCGGCGCACGTAGGCCGGGATGTGGTTGCGGTTGAACTCGGCCGGTCGGTGGATGCCGACGCTCGACCACACCGGGGCCAGGTGCCGGCCCAGCGCGCTCTGCCGGAACCGGTTGTAGGTGTCCTGCAGCACCTCGACGTCGGGGCACGTCCACCAGACGAGCAGCTCGGCGTCGCCCTTGAAGCCGGCGACGTCGTAGGTGCCGCGGGTGTAGACGTCCTTCTGCAGCGCCGCGTCGAGCAGCTGCTGAGCGTCCTCGGCGATGCCGGTGCGGTCCTCGGGCAGCGGCGTGGTCACGGTGAAGACCGCGTACATGGTGTACAGCAGCTGATCGTTGAGCTCGCGGGCCTTGGTGGCCTCAGGCCGGTCGGCGGGCGCAGCAGCGGGTGTCGGCGTCGCGTCGGTCATGACCCCATTGTGCGTCAGCGGCCCGAGCCCGGCCCACCAGGGAGGGCCGCCAGGGCGATCCGCGCGGCCGTCCGGCCGCTGCGGGCGCACGCCGGCACGCCGACGCCGTCGTAGGCCGCGCCAGCCACGGCGAGGCCCGGGTGCGCGGTGAGCGCGGCGCGCAGCCGGGCCACCCGGTCGAGGTGGCCGACGGCGTACTGCGGCAGGCCGCCGCCCCACCGCACGACGCGGCTGTCGACCAGGCGCGGCAGCGGCCCGACGGCCAGCGCCAGCTCTTCGCGGACCGCCGCCACCAGCTCGGCGTCGCCCTGCTGCAGCACCGCGGTCTCCCCCGCCCGCCCGACGCTCGCCCGCACGACGGCGCGCGGTCCGGCCAGGTGCGGCCACTTGCGCGAGGAGAAGGTGACGGCCTTGGTCGTGCGCCCCTCGAGCGCCGGCACCAGGTAGCCGCTGCCCGCGCCCGGCGCCGGTCCGTCGAGCACGAGCGTCACGAGGGCGACGCTGGCGTAGGCGAGCGCAGCCAGCTCGGCCGCCGGACCGGGGACGAGCGGGGTCAGCAGCCGGGCGGCCGCCGGACCGGGCACGGCGAGCACGACGGCGTCGGCGTACAGGCGCTCGGGCGCGGCGGCCGAGCCGACGGTCAGCGCCCAGCCCGTCGCCGTGCGCGTCAGCTCGCGCACCGTCGTGTGCAGCCGCACCTGCGCGCCCGACCGCGCGGCCGCCGCCGCGGGCAGCCGGCCGAGACCGCCGGGCAGCGAGGCGAACAGCGGCCCGTCGGGCGGCGGCGTGCCGGCGCGGGCGGCGCGGGCGGCCAGCAGCAGGCTGCGCTCGGACGCCAAGGGCCGCACGAGCGCGGGCAGCGTCGCCCACAGGCTGAGCTCGTCGGCGCGGCCGGCGTAGACCCCGCCGAGCAGCGGGTCGACCAGCCGCTCGACGACCTCACCGCCGAACCGGCGTCGGACGAGCGCGCCGACGCTGACGTCGTCGCGCACCGGCTCGCCGGGCAGGACGAGGTCGAGCGGCACCCGCGAAAGGCCGCGACTCGACAGCACCTCCGAGCGAGCCAGGGCGGCGAGGTCGGTCGGCAGCCCGAGCAGCGTGCCGGCCGGCAGCGGTCGCAGCCGGCCGCGGGTCCACAGGCTCGCCGCGCCGGTGGCGGGCGCGACGAGCTCAGCCGCGACACCGGCCCCGCGGGCGAGCTCGAGGCCGTCCGGCACCCGGGTGAGCATCGAGTCGGCGCCCTCGTCGACCGCCAGGCCGCCGACCTCGCTGACGGCCACCTTGCCACCGAGCCGGGTGCTCGCCTCGAGCACGACGAGCTCGGCCCCCGGGGCCAGCGCACGCACCTCGAGCGCCGCCGACAGGCCCGCGATCCCGCCTCCGACGACCACCACGCGCACCGCGCAAGGCTACGGCCGCGTCACCGGATCGTGATCCCTCCGATACGCCGAAGGGGCGACGCGCGGGCGCCGGCAGCAGTCCAATGAGCTACCTCGACCCGCCGGAGCCCGCCATGCGACCCACCGCTGTCCTGCCCGCACTCGCCCTCGTCGTGGGTCTCGGCCTCGTCGCCGGCTGCGGGGCGGACGAGAATGCCGCCACGTCTTCGGGCGCGGGCAATTCGGCGGTGAGCGATGCGGACGCTGCGGCCGCAGCCGCCCCCGGCGGGACGACCGAAAGCCTGGTGCAGGCCCGGCCGGCCGCCGGGGCGATCGTGCGCACCGGCACGCTGTCGTTGCAGGTCGCCGACGTGCCGCAGGCCGCCGACGAGACCGGCCGGCTCGCCCGCGCCGTCGGCGGCCGGGTCGACAGCGACGAGCGCACCGCGGGCAACGACGGCGAGGACGGTCGCGCGGTGCTCGTGCTGCGGTTGCCGCCGCCCGCCTTCGAGCCGACCCTCGAGCGCCTGACCACGCTCGGCACCGAGCGCGGCCGGCAGCTGGGCAGCCAGGACGTGACCGACCAGGTCGTCGACCTGCAGAGCCGGCTCGCCACCCAGCGGGCGAGCGTCGCGCGGCTGCAGGCGCTGCTCGCCCGGGCCACCGAGGTCGGCGAGATCGTGGCGGTCGAGGGCGAGCTCACCAAGCGCACGGCCGAGCTGGAGTCGCTCGAGGCGCGGCTCGCCGCCGTCGAGGACACCGTCGCCCTGGCCACGCTGACGGTCAACCTCGACGCCGACCGCGCGAGGACCGTGGGCGACGCACTCGGCTTCGGTGACGGCCTGCGGGCGGGCGTCGCGATCCTCGCGGGTCTCGGCCGGGGCAGCGCGATCCTGGTGGGCGTGCTCGTGCCGTTCCTGCCAATCCTGGTCGTCGGCGCTGCGGTCGGGGTGTGGCTGGTGCGGCGCCGTCGCCGGCACGCGACCGGGACGGCGCCGCCCGCAGCGGGCCCACCGGCGCCCCGGCCACCCGCAGGCAGGACGCCCCCTGCAGCGCCTGCCGGCTAGTCCCGCAGACGGTGACCTCCCGCACATTTCAGTGAGCGGATCGACTCGCAGCCACCTACCGTCAGGCCACGGTTCCTGGCCGTCGCCTCGAGGAGGTCACCATGTCTGTGATCAAGCTGACCGAGACCGAGCGGGCGCGGCGGCGCAAGCGAGCCGAACAGCTGGCGTCCGCCCGCGCCTCCCGTGTGGCGGCCCCGTCGCCGGTCGACCCGGACGCCCCGCCCGTCACCACCAGCTGGCGCACGAGCGAGCTGCCCGAGCCCCGCACCGGCATGGTGGGTGTCCCGCTGGCGGAGGGCGTCAGCAGCGTGTTCCTCGGCGCGCTGCTCTACGTCCCGGTGGCCCTGTTCACCCAGTACGCCCCGTGGAACTACGTCGTGGCGCTGCTGCTCGTCGTCGCGCTGTCCTACGCGCTGTGGTCGCGCCGTGTCGTGGTCGGCCCGGACTTCCTGGCCGTCCGCAAGCTGGGTCCCTACCGGGTGGCGCGGGACGAGAGCATCGTGGCCGGCGGCATGCGCCCGAGCACCCGCGGCGGGGTGCTCGTCGTGCGCACCGGCGACGGCCGCACCATGCGGCTGCGCCGCGCGGAGTACCTGTCGCCGGCGGTCAACACCGCTCTGCGCACGATCCTCGCCCGCGACGGCCGCCCCGTCGCGCCCGGCGCGCTCGCGCTGCTCGACATGACCTACCGCGACGACCTCGCCGGCTCGCGCTACCTGCTCGACGCCGTCCAGTAGGAGCCCTCAGGCGGCGCCGCCGGCGTGCACGAGGTCGACGACGTACGCCAGCGCGTCCGGGTCGGTGTCCGGAAGCACGCCGTGCCCGAGGTTGAACACGTGCCCCTCGGCCTGCGCGCCCTGCTCGAGCACCTCGCGCACCTTGGCCGCCACCACCTCGCGCGGGGCGAACACGAGAGTGGGGTCGAGGTTGCCCTGCACCGCGCGCCCGGGACCGATCCGGCGGGCCGCGTCCGACAGCGGGACCCGCCAGTCGACGCCGACGACGTCGGCGCCGGCCTGCCCCATGTCGTGCAGCAGCTCGCCGGTGCCGACGCCGAAGTGGATGCGGGGCACGTCGGCGACGGCGGCGAGCACCCGGGCGCTGTGCGGCTGCACGAGGGCCCGGTAGTCCGCGGCCGGCAGCGTGCCGACCCAGGAGTCGAACAGCTGCACGGCGCTGGCCCCCGCGTCGATCTGCACCCGTAAAAAGGCCGCCGTGATCGTGGCCAGCCGGTCGAGCAGCTGCCACCAGAGCTCGGGCTCGCCGTACATCAGCGCCTTGGTGCGCGCGTGGTTCTTGCTGGGGCCGCCCTCCACCAGGTAGCTGGCCAGCGTGAAAGGCGCCCCCGCGAAGCCGATGAGCGGTCGCGGACCCAGCTCGGACACGAGCGCGCCGACCGCCTCGGTGACATAGCGGACGTCGTCCGGCACGAGCGGACGCAGCCGCGCCAGGTCGCCCAACGAGCGCACCGGCTCGGCGACGACCGGGCCCACACCGGGGACGATCTCCAGGTCGAGCCCGATGGCCTTGAGCGGCACCACGATGTCGGAGAAGAAGATTGCGGCGTCGACGTCGTAACGCCGCACCGGCTGCAGGGTGATCTCAGTGACGAGATCGGGGGTGGCGCAGGCCTCGAGCATCGTGGTGCCCTCGCGCAACGCGCGGTACTCGGGCAGCGCGCGGCCGGCCTGGCGCATGAACCACACCGGCGTGTGCGGCACCGGTTCGCGCCGACAGGCCCGCAGGAAGGCCGCGTCGTGGGCGGGCCCCGGTGCGGCGGGCCGCGGGTCGCCGGGGCATGGGTGGACGGTGCTGCGCGTCGTCTCGGTCATCGCCGCAGAGCGTTGCACGCGCGTGCCCGGGCGCGCCTCCCGTGTTCTGTCGGACCCCCGTGACACCGTTGCCGGCGCCGGGCGCGAGACCCGGCCCGAGCTGTCCCGCAACGCCGGGCGAGAGGAGCGACCATGTCCTACGAGCTGCTGTCCTACTCCGCGGTCTCGCTGCGCTGGTGCAGCCCCTGCGCCGGGGAGCGCTGGTTCGAGGTGCCGCCGTGCGAAGACGGCCACGGCGCCGACTGCATCGACCTGGCCTGTGTGGACTGCGGTGCGGCGCTGGTGCTGGGGATGCTGCTGGGCGAGCCCGTCGAGGTCATCGCCACCCCGCTCGCCGCCTGAGCGCAGGCCGTGCGCCCCGTCAGCGGTGCTGCACGTCCACCACGACGCGGCGCGGGTCCGCGAGCCGGAACACGCGGAACGGCTGCTCGGCGTCGGTCCCGATCCAGGCCTCCCAGTTGCCCTCATAGGTCGAGCCGAGCCGTAGGTCGGTCACGGTCAGCATGCCGCTGGGCAGCGCCGGTGCCCGTTCGACCGTCCGTTGCTCGCTGTCGAAGGGATAGCTGGTCGGGGTGATGAGCACGGTCAGCGCGTGCGTGCCCTGCACGGGCACCACCGAGCCGGAGCCCTGCTGGCGGGGCGGATCGGTATAGCGCACGAGCCACCCGGGTCGCCCGTCGGGCGGTCCGTCCAGCTCGAACACGATCCGGTCGTAACCGGGATGCACACCGACCCGCACGGCGGTGACGGTCAGCGGGGAGCCGGCGCCCCGCCCCCGGTCCGGCGTGGTCGTCGCCCGGAACGGCACGGCCGACGGTTCGTCCTGTTCCGCGGCCGGCGGCGTGGCGGCGGAGCCCGCCGGGCTGCCGCTCGGCGCTGGGCCCCTCGTCTCGGGCGTCGCGGGCTCGGTCGTCGGGGGCTCGGTCGTCGCGGGCTCGGTCGTCGGGGGCTCGGTCGTCGCCGGCGCCGTCGTCACGGCGGGCGTCGCCGGCGCCGGCGCGGCCGTGGTTGCCGGCTCGGCGGTGCAGCCGAGCAGCACGGCGAGCAGCGCGGGCGCCACCAGCGCCGTCGTCGCTCGCGTGCCCAGCCACGGTCGCATGACGTCACCTTGGCCTCAGATCCCCGCCGCGTCCACCGCCCTGCCGGGATGTCATCCGATCGTCGCGCGCCGGTGATCGCGCCGCCACAGTGCCCCGACACGCCGGATCGATGATCGCCTGCGGCCCGTCTGCGGCCTACCCTTCGACGGTGAGCACCCCGCTCGGCCTGCCCGAGGTCCCCGAGCCGTTCGGCATGGCGCTGGTGAGCCTGCGCGACGTGCTGCGGACCCCGGACCGCTCCGGGCTCGACCTGCGCGAGCTGCCGGGACCCAAGCGCCTGGCGCCGTACTCGGTGGCGGTCAGCGCCGAGGTCAGCCGCGACGGCGAGCAGATCGCCAGCGGCCGGTTCATCGCGCTGCACGACCCCGACGGGCAGGACGGCTGGGGCGGCACGACCCGCGTCGTGGCGTTCGTCTCGGCCGACGTCGAGGCCGAGATGGCCGCCGACCCGGCTCTCGCCCAGGTGGGCTGGAGCTGGCTCACCGAGTCGCTCGCGCAGCGCGGAGCCAGCCACAGCGCCGCGGGCGGCACGGTGACGCGGACGATCTCTTGCCGCTTCGGCGAGATCGAGGACGGCGACGAGGCGAGCGAGGTCGAGGTGCGGGCGTCCTGGACCCCGGGCCCGGACGGCGACGGCCGGCTCGAGCTGGGCGCGCACCTGCTGGCCTGGTGCGACCTGCTGTGTGCGACGGCAGGCCTGCCGCCGCCGGGCGTCAGCGCCCTTCGGTCGGGCTGACCAGACCCGGCTGACCGACCGGTCGGGGCAGCCGCAGCTCGAGCGCGGTGCCTTCCTCGAGGTGGCTCGTCACCTCGAGGCTCCCGCCGGACAGGCGGGCCCGCTCGCGCAGCAGGCCCAGGCCCACCTGTCGGCCACCGGTCGAACGCACGTCCGAGGGCTCGAAGCCGGGGCCGTCGTCGCAGACCCGTGCCACGAGCTCGTGCTCGGACACCGTCAGCGTCGCGAGCGCGGTGTCGACGTCGGCGTGCTTGGCGACGTTGAGCAGCCCTTCCTGGAAGAAGCGGTAGACCGTCGTCGCCGTGGCGAGCGGGACGGGGTGCGCTTCGCGGGGCCACCGGACGTCGACCTCGACGGCGTAGCGGCGGCGCATGTCGTCGGCGAGCATCCCGACGGCCACCGCGAGGTCACCTTCGCGCAGAGCCGGCGGTCGCGCCCGGGCCATCACGGCGCGCAGCTGCTCCTCGGCGTCCTGCACGTGCTCACCGACGTCGACGAGGGACGCGCACCGGTCGCCGTGCTCGGCAGCCAGGCTCTCGGCAGCCAGGGTGCGGGCGACGGCCAGCGACTGGGCGACGGTGTCGTGCAGCTCGGCGGCCAGCTGCCCGCGCACCCCCTCTTCGGCAGCAACCAGGCCGGACAGCAGCTCGAACACGCCCGCGGCGGCCTGCTCGGCCTCGCGCCGGTGCCGCCGGGCGAGCTCATCGGCCAACCGCACGCGCACGCGCATCGCCGCCAGGACCTCCGACAGCTGCGCGACCTCCCGGTGCCGGACACGGCGACAGCGGCCCTCGTCAGCGGTCGCGTCGTGCAGCGCGCGCTGGGCGTCGGCGCGCACGTCACGAAGCGTCCGGGAGTGTCCCGCCGCGACCGCCGTGAGCCCGGCGCAGCCGAGCGCACCGGCCGCCGCGCCGCCGGTCATGGCGAGCCCGGACGGGAGGCGCTCCCACAGCAGTGCCGTCACCGCGGTGTCGACGAGCACGCACAGCAGCGCGAGCGCGCCGAACCAGACCCACAGCGGGAGACCGACCCGGTGCCTGCGGCCCGGTCCGGCGCGCCGAGCCGGACGGGACGAGGCGCCGGGCCGTGGGGCCGCGCCGCCCACGCGCGGGCGGCTGGCGGTGGGTTGGAAGCCGGTGACCGTCGTGCGGGGCGGGCGTGGCAGCGACGCGCTCACCCGAGCACGCCCGTCGTCGTCCACCGGGTGTCCTGGCGGGCTTCGGCGCTCTCTCGCGGCAGCGGCGCCGCGCGTCCTGACGCGGCCGGCTCGGCCGCCTGCGCCAGGGCTCCGAGCAGAGAGGCGACGGCGCGCTCGACCAGCTGCAGCTCGTCGACGATCTCGTCGAGCGCACCGGTGCCCTGCGTCAGGCGCGCCAGCCGGTCGGTCGAGCTACGCATCACCTGCAGCGCCGGGGCGCTGGCCGCGGCCAACCCGGACAGCACCACGTGCTCGGCGGGTTCGGCGCCGGGTGGGCTGGCCGTCAACCGGAGCGCACCTTGCGCCGCAACGACCTCGGCCAGGCGCGTCTCGGCCCGGCGGAACAGCGTGCCCTGCACGCCCCGGCGCGCCTGCAAGACCGCCACCGGCGCGTCCGGCGTCCCGAGCAGGACGCGCAGCCACGGGCCCCGCTCGTCGCGGCCGCACCGCACGCCCGAGGCTGCCAACGTGCGCGCCACCCACCCGGTGTCGAGCACGTCGGCTCCGCCACGCCGGACACGTCCCTCACCCAGCTCGTTGCCGGAGTAGACCTCCGGGTCGGCGCCCGACAGCACGACCAGCTCGACGTCGGCGCCGCCGAGCAGGCGGGCGGTGCCGGTGACGACCGCCTCGGCAGCCTGTTCGAACGAGCGGGGCTGATCCTCCGCGCGGCGCGAGGCGAGCGCCACGGCGAGCGAGGCCTGCGCCCGGCGACGCCGCTGCTGACCGCGTGCGGAGTGCAGCAGCGCCAGGGGCGCGACGAGCGTCGGCAGCAGCCACGGCTCGCTCGTGGCCAAGAAGGCCAGCAAGACACCGATCGAGGCGGTCGCGGCCGTGGGCAGGGCCGACTCGCGGGCGCTGGTGCGCACGAGCGGCAGCCATGGTCGGCCGAGGCCCAGCGAGACGGCCGCGGCGAGCAGCAGGGTGCTGCAGGCCCACAGCCCGGTCATGGCGAGGCTCGCGCCGAGCACCCCGCCGCCGAGCCCGCTCGCCACGGCACTCGCGAGCCCGGCTGCGGCGCCGGTCCGGGTGAGGTCCACCGCCCACCGGTCGCGGGTGCGGGGACGGCGCGTGCCGGCGGCCGCGACGCCGAGCACCACCGCCGCGACGATCCACGGGCCGGGGGCCGACAGCAGGGCGGCGGCGACGGCGACCTCGCCGAGGCCGGCCCGCCGTACGCGACCTCCCGACGAGGGGGCCCGCTCGCCGAGCGCCACGCACACCGCGAGCACCGGTGGCCACCACGCCGGCACCGCCGTCCAGCCGACGACGCCCGCGGCGACGACGGCGCCCAGACCAGCGACAGAAAGGCAGCCGGTCGCGAGCAGGCGCAGCGAGGCCTTCCGGCCCTGCACCTCACGCACGGCGGCTCCTCCTCGGCGGCTTCACGACAGACCGGACGGGGCGGGCATCGGCACGTCCGGCACCGAACTCCAGCGCGGGGGGCAGCGCCGCGCGATCGGGCGGACGCGGAGCGGGTCCAGGCGCCGGACGGCTCAGAGCGGCGAGCGCCGACCGGCGTCGACGCCGCTACAGACGCCTCTCTGCAGGACCGATGCACCACGGGACGGCAGGGCGGCCCGCCCTTCCGAGAAGCGGAGGAAACGTGAGCGCCGGACTCGACAGCGCCCTGGACGCGATCCCGTCCCCGGCGACGAGCGCCGAGTCGCGGGTCTTCACGGCCATGGTGGTCGACGACCACCCGCTGGTGCGCGAGGCGATGGTGGCTCGGCTGCGGCTCATGGGGGCGCGCGAGGTCGCCGAGGCGGCCACGGTCGGCGAGGCCCGCGCGCGGGCGCACGCCTCTGGACCGCGGGAGCTGTGCCTGCTCGACCTCGGCCTGCCCGACGGCTCCGGGCTCGACCTGCTGGCCGAGCTGCGGCAGGCCGGCTGGCAACGTCTGGTCGTGCTGTCGGCTGCCGACGACCCGCAGTCGGTGCGCGCGGCGTTTGTCGCAGGCGCGCAGGGCTATCTGCTGAAGTCAGCCTCTCCCCTGGTCGTCGCCGACGGGATGCGCCGGGTGCTCGACGGCGGCGTCTACGCCGACCCCTCGGTCGCCTCGCTGCTCGCTGCCGGGCTGCGCGGCGGCCCGCCCGACTCAGGCGTTGCGGACCTGTCCGCCCGGGAGGTCGAGGTGGTGCGCCTGGTGGCCGACGGCCAGTCGAACAAGCAGATCGGCGAGCTGCTCAGCCTGTCGGCACTGACGGTCAAGAGCCATCTGGCCCGCATCGCGCGCAAGCTCGGCACCGGGGACCGCGCGGAGATGGTCGCGATGGCGATGCGCGCCGGCGTGGTGCGCTGATCGCCTCGTCCCTGATCGCCTAGCATGGGGTCTGATGACCTCGACGCTCCCGGATGCGGGCTCCGGCGGCGGTGACGAGGTCGCGGCCCCCGTCGTCGAGCCGCTGCTGGTCCCCCGCGAGGGCGTGCCGGACGTCGTGACGACGGGCGACGCGCTCGCCGAGCTCGTCGACCGCTTTGCCGCCGGCGCCGGGCCCACCGCCGTCGACGCCGAGCGGGCGTCCGGCTACCGCTACTCCCAGCGGGCCTACCTCGTCCAGCTGCGCCGAGAAGGCGCCGGCTCGGCGCTGATCGACCCGATCGCCTGCCCCGACCTCTCCGAGCTGTCCGCGGCGCTCGCTGGCGACGAGTGGGTTCTGCACGCGGCCAACCAGGATCTGCCGTGCCTGGCCGAGCTGGGCTTGACGCCGAGCTCGCTGTTCGACACCGAGCTGGCCGGCCGGCTCGCCGGCTTTGAGCGCGTGGGCCTCGGCGCCATGGTCGAGAGCGTGCTCGGCCTGCGCCTGGAGAAGGGCCACTCGGCGGCCGACTGGTCGACGCGACCGCTGCCCGCGTCGTGGCTCGTGTACGCCGCGCTCGACGTCGAGGTGCTGCTCGAGCTGCGCGCGGCGCTTGAGCACGAGCTGCGGTCGCAGGGCAAGCTCGCGCTGGCGCACGAGGAGTTCGAGGCGGTACGGACGAGCCCGCCGACGCCCCCCCGCACCGATCCGTGGCGACGCACGTCCGGCATCCACCGGCTGCGCTCGCGGCGCCAGCTGGCTACGGTGCGCGAGCTGTGGCAGACCCGCGACGCGATGGCGCGGCGGCGCGACGTCGCGCCCGGCCGGATACTGCCCGACGCGGCGATCGTCTCGGCGGTGCTGGCCGCGCCGCAGACGCCCGCCGCGCTGATCGAGCTGCCGGTCTTTCGCGGCCGGGCCACCCGGCGCCACGTCGACACCTGGTTCGCCGCGCTCCAGCGCGCCGCAGACCTGCCCGAGCCCGAGCTGCCCGCCGGCTCGGTTCCCGGCGACGGGCCGCCGCCCGGCAACCGGTGGGCCGAGCGCGACCCGGTGGCCGCGCGCCGCCTCTCGCGCACCCGCGCGGTCGTCGCCGAGCTCGCGGCCGGGCTCGGCATGCCGGCCGAGAACCTGCTGCAGCCCGATGCCCTGCGTCGCCTCACCTGGTCGCCGCCGGGCGGGCTCGACACAGGCGCCGCTGCTGGTGCGCCCGCCGTGGCGCACGCCCTGCGCGACAGCGGAGCGCGGGCCTGGCAGGTCGCCGAGGTCGCCGAACCTCTCGCGCTGGCCCTGGTCGACCCGGCTCGACCCGCTCCGTGACGCGATCCGCCACCCGGCGGCTGGCGCTGCACACCGAGCGCCTGGTCCTTCGTCCGCTGACGTCCGAGCTGGCCGGAGCACTGTTGCAGGCGGGACTGCCGCGCGCCCCGGACTTCCCCGGCGCCGACGACCAGGGCCTGCTCGAGCAGGTCGCCGCAGTCGCGGGCGACGCCGGGCCGGTGTACCTCGTCGAGCACGACGGCCTGGCGATCGGCACCTGCGGCGCCGTCGGCCCACCTGACGACAGCGGTGGGCAGGAGATCGCCTACACGCTCGTGCCGAGCGCGCGCGGAGGCGGGCTCGGGACCGAGGCCGTCGGCGCGATGTGCGCGGTGCTCGAGCGCCGCCGCGGCACCGGGCACCTGCTGGCGCAGGTGCGGCCGGGCAACACCGGTTCGCTGCGCCTGCTGCAACGGCTCGGCTTCGTACCGGCAGCGGGCGCCGCAGACGGCTACCAGCTCCTCGTGCGGGGACCGGAACCGGCGCCGCGCATCCGCGGCCGGCACGTCTGCTGAGACCGGCGGATGACCGTGACCCCCCTCGGACCACGGCCATCCGCCGTAGAACCATTCTGGCCGATCATGAGCGGTGGCGCAGCAGTCTGGACGAGGAACCACCCGAAAGAACTACCCCGGATGACCCGGTCCGGCGTCGTCGGCCGCGTCCGGACCGGCCTCGCTCGTCGGCAGGTCGACCGTGACGATGAGCCCGCCGCCCGCACGCGCCTCGGCCACCGCCGTGCCCCCGTGCACCTGCGCGACCGAGCGGACGATGGCCAATCCCAGGCCGGCGCCACGGCGGGCCGTGCGCGCGGTGCCGTAGCGGCGGAACGGCTCGAACAGCTGCGGCACCTGGCCGGGCTCGACGAGGGGCCCGCTGTTCGACACCTGCAGCAGCGCACGGCCGCCGACCTGACCGGTGTCGATGCGCACCCATCCGTCGTCGACGTTGTGGGCGACGGCGTTCTCGACGAGGTTGCCGGCCAGCCGCTCCAGCAGACCCGGGTCGCCGAGCACGACGGCCGGCGCGAGTTCGCTGGCGACGTCGATGCGGCGCGCCTGCGCCTCGGCAGCCACCGCCGTGGCAGCGTTCGCGGCGACGGCAGGCAGCGACACGGGCGCCCGCAGCGGCAGTCCATCGATCTGCAGCCGGTCGCTGCGGGCGAGCAGCAGCAGGCTGTCGACGAGCTCACCGGCGCGGATGCTGGCGTCCCGGACCACCTCGATGGCGGCCCGCAGCTCGGCGGCGCTCGCGTGCTCGTCGGCGAGAGCCACCTCGGCCTCGGTGCGCATGACGGCCAGCGGCGTGCGCAGCTCGTGGCTCGCGTCGGCCACGAAACGGCGCTGGTGCTCGAAAGAGGCTTCCAGGCGGCCGAGCATCGCGTCGAAGGTGTCGGCGAGGCGCTTGAGCTCGTCCTCGGGGCCGGCGAGCTCGATGCGCGCGTCGAGCCGCTCGACCGACAGCCGCTGCGCGGCGCTCGTGATGCGCTGCAGCGGCTGGAGCACCCGGCCGGCGATGAGGTAGGCCACCCCCACGCCGAGGGCCCCGAGCCCGAGCAGCGCCAGCAGACCGCGCCGGAGCACCTGGCTCATGGCCTCGGTGCGCAGTTGGTCCTGGAACTGCTCGAAGGTCAGCAGCCTTCCTCCAGGTAGCCGCACGACGACGTCGCGGCTGTTGGCGAAGTCGACCGACAGCGCTCGGTCGACGAACACCAGGGCGAGCAGTAGCAGCAGCAGACCGAAGGAGATCGCCACGGCCCCGTAGACGATCGTGAGGCGCCAGCGGAAGGTGGTGCGCGAGCCGCCGCCCCTGGAAGCCTGCGGGCGGGGCGCCGCGCGCACGTCGACCGACGGGGCCCGTCGGCCGGCTCCCGCGAAGCTCACGGTGCCTCGGCCAGGCGGTAGCCCGCGCCCACGACCGTCAGGACGACGCGTGGCTCACCGAGCTTCTTGCGCAGCGTCATCACGGTGACCCGCACGGTGGTGGTGAACGGGTCCGCGAACTCGTCCCACACCCGCTCGAGCAGCTCTTCGCTCGAGACCACCGCCCCCTCGGCGCGCAGCAGCACGTCGAGCACGCCGAGTTCCTTGTTGGTGAGTCCGAGGTCGGCGCCGTGACGGGTGGCGGTCCGGCGGGCGGGGTCGAGCGCGAGCCCACCCGGTCCGTGCAGCACCGGCGGGGCCGGCGGGGTCGCCCGCCGCCCAAGCGCCCGGACCCGGGCGACCAGCTCGGGGAAGGCGAAGGGCTTGGCCAGGTAGTCGTCGGCGCCGAGCTCGAGGCCCTCGACCCGGTCCTGCAGCGTGCCGGACGCGGTGAGCATCAGCACGCGGGTGAGTGAGCCCTCGCGGGCCAGCCGCGCGCAGATGTCGTCCCCCGACCGGCCGGGCAGGTCACGGTCGAGCACGAGGACGTCGTACCGGGTGATCATCGCCTTCTCGAGACCCAGCTCGCCGTCGTGCGCGGTGTCGACAGCCATGCCCTCGCGGCGCAGGCCACGTGCGACCGCCTCGGCGAGCGACACCTCATCCTCCACCACCAGCACACGCACGCCCGCGACGCTAGCCCGTGCGGGCGGCACGTCTGCGCGCCGTGATCACCCGGTCGGACGAGCCTGCTGCGCGGCGTCGATGGGTACCGTCCGGCCGTGACCCACAGTGACCGACCGGCGCTACGACGCGTGGCGCTCGCCGTCTGCGTACTGCACGAACTCGATCTCGAGCCCGGAGCCCCCGGTCTCGTCCTCACCGCTGACCCCGTCGTGCGGGTGCCCTGGGAGGAGTGCCGGCGGGCGCTCGGGGGCGCGGACCCCGAGTCTGCGGCGGGCCGGCGTCGGCTGGCCGACCACCTGCTCGCCCGGCGTTGGTGCGCCGACGCCGGCCCGGAACGGCTGACCGCGGCCCTGCGCCCGCTCGGCCTGCCGGCCGGTCACCCCTGCCACCCGGGAGCGAGCTGGGTGCGCGAACGCGTGCTGGGCGACTGCCTCGAGCTCGGCTTCGGCGCGGTCGGGCTCGACCCCGGTGATCCCGACCAGGTGGTGGTCGTGCCGCCGGAGGCGCTCGCACAGCTGGGGCTCTCCCCCGACGCGCTCTGGCCGCCGGTCCGAGGTGAGCTCGAGCGGCTCGGCGCGCTGGCCGGCGAGCGGGTGCGCCTGGACCCGAAGGGAGCGCTGCGCCCTTTCGGGGACTGCGACGCGCTGACGCTGCTCGGCGCCCGTAGCCTGCGCCGGGCGCTGTGCGCGGCCGCCGGTGGCATGGTTGCCGCCGTCGTGCCGATGCGACGCCGCGGGTGGACGCGCCTGACCGGCATCGACCCGGCCTTCGGTCCGGCCGCTGCGGCGGCCACCGACCCGGCCGAGCGGGGGTTCGCCCGCCCGCTGCTGCTCACCGTCGACGAGGTGACGCAGGTGGCGCCCGGCGGTGCACCGCACCGCACCGTGCTGCTCGACCCGCCGCTCGAGGACCGGGCGCACCGGGACGTGCTCTACGGGCGCTAGGCCGCCGAGCTGCGCCGCGTCGGGCGGGGGACCTCGGCGGTGGCTTCCTCGCCGGCGGTCCAGCTGCACCGTGAGCCGGGCTGCCTTCACGCGGTTGTGCCACGCCAAGGGTGAGTAGTCGGCGCGCCCTGCGTAGTCGGGCTCACTCGCCATGCTCACTCCCCGGTCGGTCGTCGGCGTCCTGCTCATGGTGCCCCTCCACGCCTCGTCGTCCAGCAGGTCAGGACGGCGCGACAGCTCAGCGGCTCCAGTCGCTGCTGTGATCCGTCGAAAGAGGAGAGCCGAACACGGGAGACGAGAGCATGACGAACATCGAGCCGGCCGTCGAAGCCGTCGAACAGGCGGTGCTCGAGCGCTTGCTCGCCGAGCGGGCGGTACGGACGGTGTTCCAGCCGCTGGTCGCACTCGACAGCGGCCAGGTGCTGGGCTACGAGGCGCTCTCGCGCGGACCGGCCGGATCGGCGCTGGAGCGCCCCGACCTGCTGTTCGCCGCTGCCCGCAGGACCCGCCGGCTCCGCGACCTGGACGTCGCCTGTCGCACCGCCGCGTTGACCGCCGCCAAGAGCGCCGGGCTCGCCGACCCGTACCGGCTGTTCATCAACGCCGAGCCCGAGGCGCTCGACGGCTGGCGGCCCGACCCCGAGCACGAGCTGCTGCCGCTGACCGTGATGCTGGAGCTGACCGAGCGCGCCCTGACCAGCCACCCCGCGCAGCTGCTGCAGACCGTCGCCCGCATCCGCGCCTTGGGCTGGGGTGTCGCGCTGGACGACGTGGGCGCCGACCCGGCGTCGCTGGCGCTGCTGCCGCTGGTTCAACCCGACGTGATCAAGCTCGATCTCGCTCTTGTCCAGACCCGCGCCAGCGCGCACATCGCTGCGGTCGTCAACGCCGTGCACGCCGAGGCCGAGCGCTCGGGCACCGTCGTGCTCGCCGAGGGCATCGAGACCGCCGAACACCTGCGCACCGCCCGGGCGTTCGGCGCCACCGTCGGACAGGGTTGGTACTTCGGTCGTCCCGGGCCGCTCCCGGCGCCGCTGCCCGCCTTCACGGCGACCGCACCGCTCGTGGTCGTGCCGCGCCGAGCCGGCACCGACGACCCGAGCCCGTTCGACCTGGCCGCCGCGCAGCGGCCGGTCCGAGACGCCGACAAGCAGCTGCTCATCGAGATGAGCAAGCAGCTCGAGGAGCAGGCCCACGCTGCTGGTGAGAGCGCCATCGTCCTGTCGGTCTTCCAGGACGTCAGTTTTTTCACCCCCGCGACGCGCCGCCGCTACACCGGGCTGGTCGAGTCGTGCTCGTTCGTCGCCGCGCTCGGCGTGGGCATGCCCGCCGAGCCGCTTCCCGGGTTGCGCGGCGCCGTCATCGCCCCCACCGACCCGCTTCGTGGCGAGTGGGACATCGCCGTGCTGGGCCCGCACTTCGCCGCCTGCCTGGTCGCGCGCGACCTGGGCGACACCGGACCCGACATGGCCCGCCGGTTCGAGTTCGTCCTGTCCCACGACCGCGAGCTCACCATCCGGGTCACCGCCTCGCTGATGTCGCGCGTCTGGCCGGAGGCACGCACCACCGACCTGCCGCAGCTACCCCTGCCGCGCGGCCTGCTGCTGCCCGGGCCGCAGCCGCTCCGTGCCGCGTCGTCGCCCGCCGGCAGGCTGGTGCGCGAGCAAGCGCCCCGTGAGCTCGCCGAGCTGTCGCACCCCCTGCTCCAGCGGGCGCTGAACGCCTCGACGTCCGGCATCACGATCGCCGACATGACACGACGGGACGCGCCGCTGATCTGGGTCAACACGGCGTTCAGCGAGCTCACCGGCTACCACGACCACGAGGTGCTCGGCCGCAACTGCCGGCTGCTGCAGGGGCCGGCGACCGACCAGCGCACCGTCGCCGAGCTCGGCGCCGCCGTCGCCGCCGGGCGGCAGATCCGCACCCGGCTGCTCAACCTGCGCATCGACGGGACGCCGTGGTGGAACGAGCTCCAGCTGTCCCCGGTACGTGACGAGAGCGGCGTGCTGACCCACTACATCGGGGTCCAGCACGACGTCACCGACCGGGTGGAGGCCGAGGCCCAGGTGCTGCACCTGGCGTACCACGACTCACTCACCGGCCTGCCGAACCGCGCACGGCTGAGCGCAGCACTGAACGACGCCCTCGAGCGCGGCCGGCGGACCGGGAGCGCGACCGCGCTGCTGTTCATCGACCTCGTCGCGTTCAAGGCCATCAACGACGCGCACGGCCACGACGTCGGCGACCAGCTGTTGCGCGAGGTCGCCGGCCGCCTGCGTCTCGCGCTGCGGTCCGACGACCTGCTCGCCCGGCAGGGCGGCGACGAGTTCCTGCTGCTGCTCGCCGACCTGCCCGCGGCGCTGGCCTGCGGCATCGCCGAACGCGTCGCCGCGGACGTGCTGGCTGCCCTCGGCCCCGCCTTCCACGTTGTCGGCGAGGCGCCGGTGCGCGTCGGGGCGAGCATCGGGATCGGCCTTGCTCCGGCCGACGCCGACACGCCGGAGCAGCTCCTGCGGCACGCCGACGCGGCGATGTACACCGCCAAGCGCACGGCCGGCAGCCTGTGGGCCCGCCACGGCGGCTGACCGGGCCGCCAGGGCAGTCGGTCAGCCGCTGCGACCGCGCAGCTCGTCAAGGCCGGTTTTCAGGTCGAGCTGGTCCCTGCCGTGACGCTCCTCGAGACGCGCGACGGTCTCGACGACGCGGCGGGCGACCTCCTGCGCCGTCAGTCCGAGGTCGGACAGCAGCTGGGCACGAGAGGCGTGGTCGTGGAAGCGCTGCGGGATGCCGAGGTCGCGCACCGGCACGTCGATGTCGGCGTCGCGTAGCACCTGGCTCAGGTGCGAGCCGAAGCCGCCGACCCGGCCGCCGTCCTCCACGACCACGACCAGGCGGTAGCGCGCGGCCATCTCGACCAGCTCGGGCGGCACCGGCGCGATCCAGCGCGGGTCGACCACCGTGACGCCGATGCCCTGGTCGGCGGCGCGCGCGGCGACGTCCAGGCCGAGGCGGGCAAAGGCGCCGACCGCGACGAGCAGCACGTCGTCGCCGCGCTGCTCGCGCAGGACGTCGACCACACCGCGACGCTCGACCGCGTCGATGTCACCGCCGACCGGACCCTTGGGGAAGCGCAGGGCGGTCGGGCCGTCGTCGACGGCGAGGGCCTCGCGCAGCTGCTCGCGCAGGTTGCCGCCGTCGCGCGGCGCCGCGAGGCGCAGGCCGGGGACGAGCTGCAGCAGCGACAGGTCCCACATGCCGTGGTGGCTGGCGCCGTCCTCGCCGGTGATGCCGGCGCGGTCGAGCACGAAGGTGACCGGCAGGCCGTGCAGGGCGACGTCCATGAGGGTCTGGTCGAAGGCGCGGTTGAGGAAGGTGGCGTACAGGCACACGATCGGGTGCAGACCGCCCATGGCCAGGCCCGCGGCACTGGTCACCGCGTGCTGCTCGGCGATACCGACGTCGAAGGTGCGCTCGGGATATGCGCGGCTGAAGGCAAGCAGCCCGACCGGCTGCAGCATGGCGGCGGTGATGGCGACGACGTCGGGCCGGTCGGCCCCGACCGCCAGCATCTCCTCGCCCAGCACACCGGTCCACCCCCGCGCGCTCGGTGTCACCGGCTTGCCCGTGAGCGGGTCGGTGACGGGGGCGACGCTGTGCAGGCAGTCGGCCTCGTCGTCGACGGCCGGCTGGTAGCCGAAGCCCTTGACCGTCACGGCATGCACGATCACCGGCCCGCCAAAGGCCTTGGCCCGCCTCAGCGCCGACTCCATCGCCATCGTGTCGTGGCCGTCGACAGGCCCGACGTACTTCAGGCCGAGGTCTTCGAACAGCACCTGCGGCTGCAGGAAGTCCTTGATGCCGCGCTTGAGCCCGTGCAGCGCCGTATACACCGGTGGACCGATCACGGGAGTGCGCGACAGCGCCGTCTTGACCGTGTCGAGCGTGCGCTCGTAGCCCTGCATCGTGCGCAGCGTCGCGAGGTGGTCGGCGAGACCGCCGATGGTGGGCGAATAGGAGCGGCCGTTGTCGTTGACGACGATGACGACCGGGTTGTCGGTCGCGGCGATGTTGTTCAGCGCCTCCCAGCACATGCCCCCGGTGAGCGCTCCGTCCCCGACCACCGCGACGACGTGCCGGTGCTCGCCCCGCAGCCGGTAGGCCTTGGCCAGGCCGTCGGCGTAGGACAGCGCCGTGGAGGCATGGCTGTTCTCGACCAGGTCGTGCTCGGACTCGCGCCGGCTCGGGTAGCCGGACATGCCGCCTTGCTTGCGCAGCGTGTCGAAGCGGTCGCGGCGGCCGGTGAGCAGCTTGTGCACGTACGACTGGTGCCCGGTGTCCCACAGCACCTTGTCGTGCGGGGAGTCGAACACGCGGTGGATCGCCAGCGTCGTCTCGACGACGCCGAGGCTCGGCCCGAGGTGCCCGCCGGTACGCGAGACGGTGTCGACCATGACGTCGCGCAGTTCGGTGGCCAGCAGCGGCAGCTGCTCGGGCGCGAGCCGCTTGAGGTCGGCGGGCCCGGACAGGCCCTCCAGCAGACTCACACCGGCTCCGATCGGGTCTGGGCTCCTTCGCACGAGCCTGTTGATTGTCGCTGAGCAGGATTGTCCCCGCACGCCGAACGACCAACGCCTGCGACGCGCCCGCTGTGCCGCTCCGGCGCGGTGGCGGACCTCACAGGCGCAGTCACAGGCAGGGCTCAGAGACGGGGCACGTGACGCTCGCCGCGCAGCGCCGCCTCCACCAGCGCGACCTGCCGGCCGGCGGTGACCAGCCGTCGGCCCTCGCGGTCGTAGGCGGCGAGCGCCGCCGCGACGACGTCCGGGCCGACGAGCCGCGACAGCTCGGCGCGGGCGGTGCGGATGCCGTGCCGCGCGGCCTCGACGGCCGCCTCGACGTGCCCGGCGGCGAAGCGGGCCAGCACGACCGGGTGCCGGCGGAGCACCTCGTGCGCCCGGTAGTCGGGGGGGCACAGGTCGAAGAGCCAGGCGACCGCGCTGCGCTCCCAGTCAGGTGCCTGCGGCGGCAGCACCTGCGGCGGCCAGCCGGGGGGCACCAGATCCCGCGTCATCCTGCCTGCCTACCCGGGCCCGTGAGAGCGTCTGGGCATGGGTGCAGGCGACGCGGTGCAGCGACGCCTGTCGCTCGTGGTCAACCCGCGGGCGGGCGGCGGGCGGGCCGGGCGGCTGCAGCCACGGGTCGAGACGGCGCTGGCCGCCGCGGGTCACGACGTGCGGGCGACGCGGACCCGTTCGCTCGCCCACGCCGAGCAGCTGGCCACCGACGCGCTCGACGACGAGCGCGTCGTCGTCACGCTCGGGGGCGACGGCCTGGCCGGCCGAGTAGCGGGCACCGTCGCTGCGGCGGGCGGTCTGCTCGCGGTGCTGCCCGGCGGGCGCGGGAACGACTTCTGCCGGGCCGCGGGCATCCCGCTCGACGCCGCGCGTGCCTGCCGGCTGCTCACCCACGGGGGCGAGCGCGCCGTCGACATGGGGGTGGTCGACAGCGACTGCGGCCGCGTGCCGTTCCTCGGCATCGCCTCCGTCGGCTTCGACAGCGCGGTGCAGGAGCTGGCGCTGCGTACGCGCCTGCCGCTCGGCCGGTTCGTCTACCTCTACGGGGCTCTCGCGGCGGTGGCCGGCTGGCAGCACGTGCGCTTCACGCTCGAGCTCGACGGCGCCCAGCACACGCTCACGGGCTGGACGGTCGCGGCCGCCAACGGGGGTGTCTACGGCGGCGGCATGCGCCTCGCGCCCGGCGCGAGGCTGGACGACGGGCTGCTCGAGGTGGTGACCGTCGCCGCGACCTCGCGGGCCCGGTTCCTGCGCTCGCTACCGGGAGTCTTTCGTGGCACGCACGTGCGGCGACCGTCGGTGCGCACCCGCGCGGCCACGACGCTGACCATCCGCGCCGACGGGCCGTGGCGGGTGTTCGCCGACGGTGACCCGGCCGGCCGGCTCCCGTGCACCGTCCAGGCGCTGCCCGGTGCCCTGCGCGTGCTGCTGCCCTGACGCCGCGATGCTCGGGTCAGGCGTCGCCCTTGGTGACGGCCCGGCGCAGCGCCGAGGCACGGCTCGGTGCCTCGGCGGGGTCGTCCGAGGAGGAGCCGGCGCCTGATCCGGTGAGGCCCCCCGCCACCTGGCCGAGCATGCCCGCGATGTCGGTGGGCACGAACCAGATCTTGTTCGCGTCGCCCTCGGCGATGCGCGGCAACAGCTGCTGGCGCTGGTAGGCGAGCACCGTGTCGGTGATGCCGGCTTCCTTGATCGCGCCGACGACCTTGGCGATGGCCTGCGCCTCGCCCTCGGCGCGCAGCAGCAGCGCCTCACGGTCGGCCTCGGCGCGCAGGATCGTCGCCGACCGGTCGGCCTCGGCGTTGAGCACGACGGCCGACTTCTCGCCCTCGGCCGAGAGCACGGCCGACTGCCGCTGACCCTCGGCGGTCAGGATCGCGGAGCGCTTGCCGCGGTCGGCGCGCATCGTCTGCTCCATCGCGTCGCGGATCGTCGGCGGCGGCTCGATGCCGCGGATCTCGACCCGGTTGACCTTGACGCCCCACTTGCCGGTCGCCTCGTCGAGCACCGTCGCGAGCCGCTCGTTGATGTGGTCGCGGCCGGTCAGCGCGTCCTCGAGCTGCATGCCACCGACCACGTTGCGCAGCGTCGTGACCACCAGCTGCTCGATCGCCGTGACGACGTTCTCGATCTTGTACTGCGCGGCCGCCGGATCGGTGACCGAGTAGTAGATGACCGAATCGATGCCGACCACCAGATTGTCCTTGGTGATGACGGCCTGCGGCGGGAAGCCGACCACCTGCTCGCGGATGTCGGTGCGCGCCCGCACCCGGTCGAACGCCGGCACCAGCAGGTGGATGCCGGGGTCGAGGCTGCGCGAGTACTTGCCGAGGCGCTCGATGACGTACACCGAGGCCTGCGGCACGATGCGCACCGTCTTGGCCAGGGCGACGATCACCAGCACGACGAGCACGAGCACGACGATCGTGGCCGGATCCATGGCATCTCCTTCGGTCGTACGGTCAGGACAGGTCTGGGTCGTAGACGAGCAGCGTCGCGCCGTCGATCGCCGCGACGCTGACGGCGCGTCCGGACTCGACCGGTGCGGTGCCGGCGTACGGGCGGGCCCGCCACAGCTCGCCGTTGAGGCGCACCCGGCCGCCGTCGTCGTGCACCCGCTCGACGACGGTGGCGATGGAGCCGCCGAGCATGCGGGGGTCGGTGCGCTCGGTGTTGCCGCCCCGGTCGAGCACGTTCTTCAGCGGGGGGCGCACGAAGGCGAGCAGCCCGGCGCTCGCGATGGCGAAGGCCAGCAGCTGCACGACGAAGGGCGCACCGAACAGCCCGAGCACGCCGGCGGCGAGCGCCCCGACGGCCAGCATGCCGAGCACGAGGGTCACCGTGACGACCTCGGCGACGACGAGCACCCCGGCGACTATCAGCCAGATCACACCCTCGTCCACCCTGTGATCGTAGTCGGAGAGCGTTCACGCGGCTGCCGGACTGGCAGCCTGGCAGGCGTGCGACCCGGTGATCCGCTGCAGACCTACCGCGTGCGGCGGCGTGGTTCGCCCACCCGCGACGCGACGCTCGCGAGCCTGCGTCCGCGCTTCGGGGTGTCCCTGGACCAGCTCGGCCCGGCGGGCGGCTTCCGGCCGGACGTGCTGGACATCGGCTTCGGTGACGGCGCCGCGACGCTGGCCGCGGCACGCGACGAGCCGGGGTGCGCCCTTCTTGCCGTCGACGTGCACACACCGGGGGTGGCCGCCCTGCTCGAGGGCCTGGCGGACGAGGGGCTCGAGCACGTGCGCGTGCACGAGGGTGACGCCCGCGCGGTCCTCGCGCGCCTCGCGCCGGACAGCCTGCTGGAGGTCCGGGTGCTGTTCCCCGACCCGTGGCCCAAGGCACGCCACGCCAAGCGCCGGCTGGTGACCCCGGCGTTCGTCGCGCAGGTCGCGGGCCTGCTGGCGCGGGGCGGCCGGTGGCACGTGGCGACCGACTGGCCGCCGTACGCGCGCGCCATCCGGGCCGCTGTCGACGCCACGCCCACCCTGCAGCTGGTGGGGCACGACCGCGGTACCCGGCCGGTGACGCGGTACGCGCGGCGCGGCCTGGCCGCGGGCCGGGTGGCGGTCGACCTGGTCGCCCGGCGGGTGCGCTAGGAGCGGCCGCGCCTGTGCCCCGCCCCGGCCAGTCTCGCCCCGCCCGGCCCGGCCCGGCCCGGCCCGGCCCGGCCCGGCCCGCAACGATCAACCCCCTCTCGGGTGCGACACGCCGACAACAGCCCCGACAAACGGTAAATCGTCGGCCCAAGGCTAAGAACCGCCGCCCTCGGAGCCGCCGGAGCGAGCACGGCCCCGGTAACGATCAACCCCCTCTCGGGTGCGACACGCCGACAGCAGCCCCAACAAGCGGTAGATCGTCGGGGAGGGGATGCGGACGGGTCGTGCGGGTGCGACCTTGACCGGATGCCAGCTCGGCGCAGGACGGCGTGGACGGGTGCGGGTGCGGATGCGGGTGCGGGTGCGGGTGCGGGATGGCGACGGCGGGTGCGCCAGCGGGACGGCTACGGAGCCGGCGGCGGTTCGAGCACGCCGAGCAGCTCGACGTGCTCGGTCATCGGGTAGGCGTCGAAGGCCCGCAGCGCCGGCAGGGACCAGCCGGCCCCCAGCAGCTGCCCGACGTCGCGCGCGAAGGTCGAGGGCTCGCACGAGACATAGGCGACGCGGCGTGGGCGCAGTGCCGCGAGCGCCCGGGCGGCAGCCACCCCGAGCCCCGCCCGGGGCGGGTCCAGCACGACCAGGTCGAGCTTCGGCCCACGGGCGAGCCGGTGCAGCGCCGCGGCGTCGACCGCGCCGGTGCGCACCCGTGTCTGCGGCTGGTCGGCGGTGTTGCGGGCAGCGTCGGCACAGGCGCGCGCATCGCCCTCGACAGCCAGCACCGAACCGGCCCGGCCGACCCGCTCGCCGAGCAGGGCGGCGAACAGCCCCACCCCCGCGTACAGGTCGAGCGCGGCGTCGCCGGGCTGCGGGTCAAGGGCGTCGAGCACCGCGGTGGCCAGGACCTGCGCGGCGGCCGGGTGCACCTGCCAGAAGGCGCCGGCCGAGGCCTCGAACGAGCGGCCGAGCACCTCGTGACGCAGACCGTGCGGGCCGCGGACGGGTCGGCCGTCGACCTGCAGCCCGGCCGGTACGTCCGGGTCCTCGCGCAGGCGCCCGGTGACCGCGACGACGTGCTGCACGCCGGTGGCCGCCACCGTCACAGCCCGGGCGCCCGGCCAGCGCGCGCGCTCGGCGCCGACGGCCTCGACCTCGGGGGTGGCCAGCGGACAGGCCTCGAGCAGCTCGAGCTGGTGCGAGCGGTGGCGGCGCAGACCGAGCCGGCCGCCGTGGTCGACGGCGAAGCCGACCCGCGAGCGCCAGCCCAGGCCGTCGGCGGAACCGGACAGCGCCTCGACGACGAGGCCGCCCAGCAGCGGCGAGCCCTCGCCCAGCAACCGGCGCAGCTGCGCGCGCACCAGGTCGGCCTTGAGCAGACGCTGGCGGACCAGCGTGACGTGCTGGAAGTCGCAGCCACCGCAGCGCCCGGGGCCGGCGGCCGGGCACGGCGGCTCGACCCGGTCGGGCGAGGCGGACAGCACCTCACGGGCGTCGGCCCGCAGGAAGCTCGTGGTCGTCTCGACGACCTCGGCGCGCACCCGCTCGCCCGGCAGCGCGTGCCGGACGAAGACCACCCGGCCGTCGGGAGCCCGGGCGACGCAGCCACCCCCGGCGGCGACCCCCCCGACGGTCAGCTCCACGAGGTCACTCACGCTGCCCTCACCGGGTCGCTCACGCTGTCCGCTCACGCTCCGGGCTCGGCCCCGCGGCGCACCGAGCCGGGCGCGGAGCCGGCCGCGGTGTCGTCGTCGGACAGCCGCTCGGACGAGCGCAGCTGGTAGGCCACGCTCGTGACCATCACGCCCGGCTGGAACAGCAGCCGGGCCTTGAGCCGCAGGGCGCTCTGGTTGTGCAGCAGGTGCTCCCACCAGTGGCCGACCACGTACTCGGGGATGAAGACGGTCACCACGTCACGCGGGCTGCGGAGCCGGACGCTCCGCACGTAGTCGAGGACCGGCCGGGTGATCTCGCGGTAGGGCGAGTCGATGACGGTCAAAGGGACCGGCAGCTCACGCCGCTCCCAAGCCTGCTCGAGCGCCCGCGTCTCGGCCGGGTCGACCGAGACGGTCAGGGCGGTGAGCTCGTGCGGCCGGGTGGCGCGGGCATACGCCAGGGCACGCAGCGTCGGGTTGTGCACGCGTGAGACGAGCACGATCGCGTGGTTGCGGCTCGGCAGCGGCAGCACCTCGTCGGTGGGCTCCAGCTCGTCGGCGACGCGCGCGTAGTGCTGGTTGATCGCCCGCATGAGCACGAACAGCACCGGCATCGCGAGCAGGACGATCCAGGCGCCGCGGGTGAACTTCGTGACGGTGACGATGACGAGCACCACGGCGGTCATCGCGGCGCCGGTGATGTTGATGAGTCGGCTGCGCACGGCCTGCCGGCGACGCTCGCGCGGCAGGCCGGGGTCGCGTAGCGCACGGTTCCAGTGCCGCACCATGCCGGCCTGGCCGAGGGTGAAGGAGGTGAACACGCCGATGATGTACAGCTGGATCAGCCGGGTGACGTCGGCGGCGAACACGACGATGAGCAGGCCGGCGAAGCTGGCGAGCAGCAGCACGCCGTTGCTGTAGACGAGCCGGTCGCCGCGGGTGTGCAGCTGGCGCGGCAGGTAGCGGTCCTGGGCCAGGATCGAGCCGAGCAGCGGGAAGCCGTTGAAGGCGGTGTTGGCGGCCAGGATGAGGATGCCGGCCGTCATGGCCTGCACGTAGTAGAAGGGCAGCGAGCCGTCGCCGAACACGGCCGCGGACACCTGGGCGATGACGCTGCGCTGCACGCCGTCGGCCGGGAAGCCGACGAGCTGCTCGCTCGGGACGTCGGCGTAGTGCACGTCGGTGATGACCGCCAGCGCCGTGATGCCGACGAACATCGTCATGGCCAGACCGCCCATGAGCGCCAGCGTCGTGGCGGCGTTGCGGCTCTTGGGCCGACGAAAGGCAGGGACCCCGTTGGCGATCGCCTCGACCCCGGTCAGCGCGGTGCAGCCGGAGGCAAAGGCGCGCAGCACGAAGAACGCGAGCGCGAGCCCGGCGAGCCGGGTGTGGTCGGCATCCGGGACGACGTCGAGCGTCGCGCTCTCGGCCTGCGGCGTGGTGCCGAACAGCTCGCGCCCGACGCCGTAGACGATCATCGTCACGATGCCGAGCACGAACCCGTACGTCGGCACCGCGAAGGCCTTGCCCGACTCCTTGACCCCGCGCAGGTTCATCGCGGTCAGGAACGCCACGAACAGCAGGGCCAGCAGCACCCGGTGGTCGGCCAGCCCCTGGAAGGCGCTGATGACGTTGTCCACCCCGGCGCTGACCGAGACCGCGACGGTGAGCACGTAGTCGACGAGCAACGCGCTGGCGACGACGACCCCGCTGCTGCGGCCGAGGTTCTTCGAGGCCACCTCGTAGTCGCCGCCACCGCTGGGGTAGGCGCGGACCAGCTGGCGGTAAGAGAGCACCACCACGGTCAGCAGCACGACGACGACCGCGGCGAGGTAGGGCGTCAGGTATAGGTAGGCCAGCCCACCCAGCGTGAGGACGACCAGCACCTCCTGCGTCGCGTAGGCGACGCTGGAGAGCGGGTCGCTGGCGAAGATCGGCAGCGCCAGGTACTTCGGGAGCTCCTGCTCGCTCTGGCGGTCGCTGCGCAGGGCCCTGCCGAGGACCACCCGCTTGACGACGTCACTGGTCCCGGGCACGACCGCAGAGCCTACGGTCGGGCTGTCGTGCGCGTGTACCGTCGGCCCGGCTCGCCGCACGACGGGTCCGGCAGCCGGAAGGACGTCGCGTGCACATCGTGATCATGGGCTGCGGGCGCGTGGGGTCGGCGCTGGCTGCCGGTCTGGAGCGGCTGGGTCACTCGGTCGCGGTCATCGACCGCGACGCCGGGGCGTTCCGCCGGCTGCCCGCCGACTTCGCCGGCCGCAAGGTCGTCGGCGTCGGGTTCGACCGCGACACGCTCGCCGAGGCGGGCATCGAGCGCGCCCACGGCTTCGCCGCCGTCAGCAGCGGCGACAACTCCAACATCATCTCCGCGCGGGTCGCCCGCGAGACCTTCGGCCTCGACAACGTCGTCGCCCGTATCTACGACGCGCGCCGTGCGGCGGTGTACCAGAAGCTCGGCATCCCCACGGTGGCCACCGTGCGCTGGACCGCCGACCAGGTGATCCGGCGGCTGCTGCCCGACGAGGTGGCCACCGAGTGGCGCGACCCCAGCGGCGGCATCGTGCTGGCGGAGGTCTCCTACGCGCGCTCGTGGGTGGGGCAGCTGGTGACCCGGCTGGAAGACGCCACCGGCACGCGCGTCGCGCTGCTGACCCGGCTCGGCGAGGGGATGCTCCCGCACCGGCGCAGCTTGCTGCAGGAGGGCGACCTGCTGCACCTGACCGTGGACAGCAGTCGCCTCGAGCAGGTGGCGGGTGTCCTGGCCGCCGACCCCACGGCCGAGGAGGACTGATGCGCGTCGCCATCGCCGGCGCCGGCAACGTCGGCCGCTCGATCGCCCGTGAGCTGCTCAGCCACGACCACGAGGTGCTCCTGATCGAGCGCGAGTCGCGGGCCATGAAGGTCGACAGCGTGCCCGAGGCCGAGTGGCTGCTCGCCGACGCCTGCGAGCTCGAGACGCTCGTGCAGGCCCGGCTGCAGACCTGCCAGGTCGTCGTCGCCTCCACCGGCGACGACAAGGTGAACCTGGTCGTGTCGCTGCTCGCCAAGACCGAGTTCGGGGTCGACCGCGTCGTGGCCCGGGTCAACCATCCCAAGAACGAGTGGCTGTTCAACGAGTCGTGGGGTGTCGACGTCTCGGTCTCCTCGCCGCGCCTGCTCGCCGCCGTTGTCGAGGAGGCGGTGAGCATCGGCGACCTGGTGCGCCTGCTGACGTTCCGTCAGGGCGAGGCGAACCTCGTCGAGCTGACCCTGGCCGACGACGCGCCCCTGGTGGGCGAGCTGGTCGGTGCGGTCCCGTGGCCGCCGGACAGCGCCCTGGTCGCGATCCTGCGCGACGGGCACGTCATCGTGCCGACGACCGACGCGGCGCTGGAGGGTGGCGACGAGCTGCTGCTGGTGGCCACGACCGAGGTCGAGCGAGAGCTCGACGCGCTGCTCGGTGGGCACCCGCTTCGGCCGGAGCGCCCGGCCTGACGCAGGCTCAGCCGGGCTCGAGCCGGCGGCGACGCGACCGGACAAAGGCCACCGTGAGCGCCACGGCGGCGATCGTGACCGGCCACCCCATGAGCAGTCGCGCGGCCGCCAACAGGCCCGGCCGGTCGGCCAGGTACAGCGCTCCCTGCACCACCGCGCGTAGGGCAAAGACCGCTGCCCAGCCGATCGAGGCCACCGCCATGGCCCGTCGCAGGGCCTGGTCGCCCCGCCAACCGCCGTCGAGGCCACCCACCGCCGCGTACACGTAGCCGACCAGCGGACGGCCCAGCAGCGCAGAGACGACGAAGGCCGCGCTGTAGGCGAGGTTGAACAGGATGCCGGGCAGGAAGAAGTCGCGGGCCTCGCCCGAGCGGGCGGCGAACACCGCCGCGACGGCCAGGCCGAGGAAGCCGCCGATCGCCTGCTGGACGGTCTCGCGGCGCCGCAGCCGCACGAGCACCACCACCAGCCCGACGAGCACCGCGGCGACGATGGCCGCCCGCAGGCCGGTGCGGGCGTCGCTGAAGGCGGTGACGACGGCGTTGACGGACACGAACACGGCCGCCGGCAGGCCGCTGTCGAGCAGGCCCCGCTTGCCGCCGAGCGCCTCGGTCAAGGCCGGCCGCGCCTGCTCACCGGTGGACAGGGTCTGCGACGCCGGGTCCGGATGTGGGTCAGGCACCTGGCGGGCGCAGCTCGTAGGCGGCGTTGTAGATCGCGGGGCGTCCGTCGTGCGTGGTGAGCCGCCCGCGGGCGACGAGCGAGCGGCCGCACTCGATGCCGGCGATGCGGCGCCGGCCGAGCCAGATGAGCGTCAGCGTGTCGGTGCCGTCGTCGAGCTCGGCCTGCAACGTCGGCACGCCGGCGAGCGGCCGCAGCGTCACGGCCCGCAGCGCCCCGGACACGCAGACCGGCTCGCCCTTGGCGCAGGCGCGCACGGGCACCGCGCCGTCGCGCTCGGCCTGCTCGCGCAGGTGCTGGGTCTGCCGCTCGTCCTCGCCCGCTGCCAGCCGGGCCATCGCCCGGCGCACCCTGCCCACGCCGATGAGCCTACGCCGCAGCCGCTCAGCGCGTCTCGGTAATCTCCGGTCCGCGTTGGGGCATCTGCGGCAGGCCCTCTGCACCGGCCTCGTCGGCCTGGGCGGCCAGCTCCGGCTGGCCCTGCTCCGACTGGCCCTGCTCCGACTGGCCCTGCTCCGACTGGCCCTGTTCCGACTGGCCCTGTTCCGACTGGACGGCCTCGGCGGCCTGCTCGGCCACCTGCTTGGGCAGCGCCAGCGGCAACGGGTCGCGCACGACCATCGCCTCGCTGCCGCGCACCACCACCACCTGGCGCAGGGCCGCCTCGAGCCCCACCGCCTGCTCCGGGTCGAGGGCGGCCGGCCCGGAGACCAGGGCGCGCACGAACCAGCGGGGACCGTCGACGCCCAGGAAGCGGGCCGGAGCGAGACCGCCCTGCTCGTCGGCGGGCACGGCCGCACGCAGCTCGATGCCGTAGACGCCCTGGGCCTCGACCGAGCGGCCGCCACCCTGCTCGAGCGCCGCCGCGATCTCGGCCCGCACCTCGTCCCAGATGCCCGCGGTGCGGGGCGCGGCGAAGGCGTTGATCTGCAACGAGCTGTCGCCCTGCACCAGCGTGGCCGCGACGACGCCGCCGTCCGGGTTTACGTCGACCCGGACCTCGGTGCCGGGCGGCATCGGGATGCGCAGGCCCCCGAGGTCGATACGCTCGAGCTCGTCGTCGGGCGCGTCCTCGACGTCCCAGGGCCCGGTCGGACGCTCGGGCGGCGCGTCGGCGGTGGCCGCCTCCGGCTCGGTGTCCTGCGACCCGTCGACGTCGACATCCGGCTCGCCGGGGTCTTCGGGGTCCTCGCCCTTGCGCTTGCGTCGGAACACGCTCACTCCCGTCGGGTCGTACCGGTGCCGGTACTGCCGTAGCCGCCCGTGCCACGGCTCGAGGACGGCAGCTCGTCGACCTCGCGCCAGGCGACCTGCTCGACGCGCTGCACCACCAGCTGGGCGATCCGGTCGAACTGCTGCAGGTGCACCGCCCGGTCCCGGTCGGAGTTGACGAGCACCACGCGCAGCTCGCCGCGGTAGCCGGCGTCGATGGTGCCGGGCGCGTTGACGATGCCGAGGCCGTGCCGAGCGGCCAGCCCCGAGCGCGGGTGCACAAAGGCGGCGTACCCCGCAGGCAGGGCGAGCGCCAGACCGGTGCCGACGACGGCCCGCTGCCCGGGCAACAGGTCGAGGGCCTCGGTGCACACCAGGTCGCAGCCGGCGTCGCCTGCGTGCGCGTAGGACGGCAGCGGCACGCCCGGGTGCAGCCTGCGCACGCCGACCTCCAACGCCACCGACTGCCTCCCGCCTGCCCCCTACCTGCCTGGCCCCGATCCGGAAGGACGCTACCTGCGCGCTGCTCGTACGGTGCAGCGCGAAGGGCGTGCGGGTGGCACGCCGACGCGCCGACCGGACGGGAGCCCTGCGTGAGCGAGCGAGGGCCCACCGGGGTCCGCTACGACGAGCGCCTCGCGCCTCCACCGCTCGTGTGGCTCGCGGCCCTGCTCGTGTCGTTGCTGGTCGCGGCCAGCCTGCACGGCGGCGCGCCGGGCCTGCGCGGGGTGCTGCCGTACGTCGTGCTGCCCCTGCTCACGCTCGCGGTGCTGGCCCTGCTGTCCCGGGGACGGGTGCGTGTCGAGGACGGCGTGCTGCACGTGCCCGGGGGCCGCATCGGGCTCGAGCACCTCGGCGGCGCGACGCCGCTGGACCGGGAGGACACCCGACGCGTGCGTGGCCCGCTTGCTCAGCAGCGGGCCTTCGTCAGCACCCGTGCCTGGCTCGCCACGGCGGTGCGGGTGCAGGTCGAGGACCCGCAGGACGACACGCCCTACTGGCTGGTGGGCACGCGCCGCCCCGAGCAGCTGGCGTCCGTCCTGCGAGGGCCCGAGCGATCACGCCGGCCGGATCACGCCAGCGGGTCGTGACCCCAGTTCTTGAGCGAAGCGGTCCAGCGGGTGTGCGCGAGCTCGTCCTCGCTCTTGTCCGGGCGCTGGGCCAGATGTCGCCTGACGTAGCCGACGACCTTGTTCATGTGCGCCGCGTCGTCGTCGCCCAGCTCGTCCTTCCTGCTGCGCAGGATCGCGACGATGCGACGCCCGCTTGCGTGCCCCGTCGACTCGCCGCCGCCGTCCTTCTGGCCGACGTCCGTGCTCTCGCCCGTGGCGAGCCACTTCTCGAGCTCACCGGCGGTCATGTTGACCGCGTCGTGGAAGTCGTCCCAGACCTCGCCGACGGTGGCCACGTTCAGTCCTTGTCGAGCGCGTCGGGTTTGTGCACCGCGTCCTTCCCGCTCTTGTCGCTCTCGACGAGGTACTGCGGGTCGTCGCTGCTGGCCCGCACCGTGCGACCGGCCTCTTCGGTGTCGCTGGTGATCTTCTTCTTGACGGTTCCCTCGGTCGTGCTCCCGTGGCTGTTCCACGTCACGTGGTCGCCCTTGCTCAGCTCGGCCATCTCGCCTCCTGCACTCGGTTCCCACGGCCCGGACCGCGGTGGTGGGCGGCGTGTCCCCGCTCTGCGGCGTCGAACACCTCTGCAGGCGATCGGGTGTCCTGGCACGTCCGCGGGGCACAGGACCGCCATGGCTGCTGTGGAGAAGATGCTCTGGAAGGTCGTCGGCCTGGGCGCCGGCCTCGGTGCGGCGAAGGTGAGCCGGTCGGCGCTCGACAAGGGGTGGGCCAAGGCGCGCGGGGGTGAGCCGCCCCGCAACCCGGCGAGCCGCGAGACCGAGTGGCGGGAGGCGCTGTACTGGGCCATCGCCAGCGGCGTGGCGGTGGCCATCGCGCGTCTCATCGCGACGCGTGGCGCCGCCTCGGCGTGGGAGCGGACGACCGGGCACCTGCCGCCCGGGCTGGAGGACGTCGGCAACTGAGCGGTCGCCACGCTGCCGGTTTGGCGAGACGGTAGGCAGTTCGGTGGCTAGGTTGCCGGTATGCGTGCTTCGCCGGCTCTGCCCCGGGCAGATCTCGACGAGTTGCTGCGCCTGCGGCTGCGTCCGGGCCTGGCCGGAACGGTCCTGGCCGACCGGCGCGCCACCATCGTGCTCGACGCCGCCGATTCCGGGGTCTGGACCGTCGAGCTGGAGAGCGGGCGTGGTCGGGCACGCCGGGGGGCGGCTCCGCACCCGCACCTGCGCGTGGCCAGCAGCACCGACGTGCTGGCCGGCATCGCCTCCGGTCGCACCTCCGGCGTGCACGCCTTTTTGGACGGGCGGCTCGTGGTCCGGGGTGACCTCGCGCTCGCGCTTCAGCTCGACGGGCTGTTCCATGCGCACCCGGACCGCGACCCGCACCTGCCCCGGGCGCTCGAGGTCGAGGCGATGGGCGTGCGCACGCGCTACCTCGAGGCCGGGCCGGCGGACGCGCCGCCCGTCGTCCTGCTGCACGGCCTGGGCGCGACCAACGCCAGCATGCTGCCGGTCTTGGCCGACCTCGCGGCCGACCACCGGGTGCTCGCGCCGGACCTGCCGGGCTTCGGCGCCAGCGACGCGCCGTCGGCGCCGTACAACCCGGCCTGGTTCGCGGCCTGGGCCGAGGAGTTCCAACGCGCCACCGGTAGCCGCCCGGCTGTACTGATCGGCAACAGCCTCGGCGGTCGCATCTCCCTGGAGTGCGGGCTCGCGCACCCGCAGTCGGTGCGCGCCCTGGTCCTGCTGACCCCCTCACCGGCGTTTCGCCGGCTGCGCCAGTACGTGCCGATCGTGCGCATGGTGACGCCGCGGGTCGCCCGCCTGCCCGTGCTGACCAGCCACCGGATGGCCGTCGAGGGCATCCGGATGATGTTCAGCGACCCGGACCGGCTCCCCGACAGCTGGTACGACGCCGCCGCCGACGAGTCGCTGCGGGTGCTCGCCGACCCGCGGCACCGGGTGGCCCTGTTCTCGGCGGCCCGACAGATCTACCTCGAGGACGCCTACGGCCGCAGCGGCTTCTGGCAGCGCCTGCCCGGCCTGGCGCCCCCGGCCCTGTTCGTCTGGGGCGACCGGGACCGGCTCGTGCCCTCGTCCTTCGCCCGGCACGTCGCCAGCGCGCTGCCGGGCGCCGGCTCGGTGGTCCTGGAGGACTGCGGCCACGTGCCACAGTTCGAGCACCCGGAGGACACCATGGCGATGGTCCGCGGCTTCCTCGAACAGCTCGCCCGGGTCGAGCGGGAGCGCGAGCTGAGGTCCGGCGGGGGGAAGGGGCTCAGCGAGGTGGGCCGCGCAGGTCCTCGATGAGCGCCGCGCCGAGCGAGCGGGTCTCCCGCCGGTTGAGCTCGGCGCCGGCGACCGCGCCGGCGAGCAGCGGGGCGAGCATCGACAGGTTGCGGGCGAGCCGCCGGGTGAGTCGGCGGCGCAGCTGTTGGCGCGCGGCGACGCCGAGCACCGTGCCGAGCGTGACGCCCGCTGCCGGGTCGACCGCCCGGCGCGACGCCCACGACGTCAGGTAGGCGCTCGCCACCTGCGGCATCGGGGCGAGCGGCGCGCGGCCGAACGCGACGTGCAGCTCGGCGGTGAGTCGGAGCTCGACGCTCACGATGGCGAGCGTCTCGGCCAGCAGCTCGACCGGCATGGCCAGCAGCGTCGGCGGGGCGGCGGACTGCAGCGCGGTGAGTGCGCCCCCCGCCGCCCCGATCGCCGCGGTGCTGCGGGATGCGGCGCGCACCAGCTGTTCGGCCAGCTGCTCGCCGACGAGCCCGTCGTGGTGCGCCGACAGCGTCTCGAGATCGCGGACCGACAGGTGGGGGGCGACCTGCTGCACGAGGTCGGTCAGCAGCCGTCCGCTGACGAGCGCACCGGCGCCGGCCGCGCGCACCGCGCCGCCGAGCAGCCGGGTCAGCTCGGCCAGCGCCCGGCTGCGCTGGCGGGTGGTGAGTTCTTCGTCGGACAGCCGGCCGACGAGCTCGCCGACCTCGACGCGGCGCGCGAGCTCGCCGGGCGCCGGCTCCGCGTCCGGCGCGCGGTCGCGGGCGTCCTCGCCCCTGGCCGGGTGCTGTCCCTCGGCCACGCTCAGGCGCAGTCGCTGCAGATCGTGCGGCCGCCGTCGGCAGAGGCCAGCTGGCTGCGGTGGCGCACGAGAAAGCAGCTGGCGCAGGTGAACTCGTCGCTCTGCTTGGGCAGCACGCGGACCGTCAGCTCTTCCCCGGACAGGTCGGCGCCGGGCAGCTCGATGGCCTCGTTCAGGTCTGCCTCGTCGACGTCGACGCTGCTCGACTGCGCCTCGGCCCGCCGCGCCTTGAGCTCCTCGAGGCTGTCCTCGGGCTCGTCGGCGTCGGAGCGCCGCGGCTGGTCGTAGTCCGTGGCCATGCTGTAGCTCCTTGTCGTGTGAGGCGCCGAGGGTGGCTCGGCGCCGCTAGAACGCACGGGCACGCCCGCTTGTGCCCGGGACGGGCGCCAGAGGGTATCGGCGCCATCACGCTGCAGCGCGCCGGGTGGTGTGCGACCTGGGTCACCACCGGGCTCGACGAGGCGCTGGCCCGGCACGACGGCCCGTGGTTGAGTCGCAGCCGCACCGGCAGTTCCCGCCGGTCGCTTCCCTGCCCCGAAAGGACCCCCCATGGACGTGCTTTACACCGCTACGGCCACCGCGCGCGGCGGCCGCGAGGGCGAGGTCGTCAGCGACGACGGCGTCATCGACCTGAGCCTGACGATGCCCAAGGAGCTGGGCGGGCCCGGCGGCGACCACAGCAACCCCGAGCAGCTGTTCGCGGCCGGCTACGCCGCCTGCTTCCACTCGGCGCTCAAGCGGGTCGCGGGTCAGGAGAAGGTCGACGTCGACGGCTCGACCATCACCGCCTCGGTCGGGCTCGGCACGCAGGGCGAGGCCTTCGGGCTGGCCGTCACGCTGCGCGGCAGCTTCCCCAGCCTGTCGGGCGAGCAGGCGAGCTCGCTCATGGAGAAGGCGCATCAGGTGTGCCCCTACAGCAACGCCACCCGCGGCAACGTCGACGTGCAGCTCGCCGTCGACTGAAGCTGAGGCTGAGGCTCAGCCGACGCGCACGCCCTTGCCGACGACGGTGATGCCGCTGTCGGTGACGGTGAACCCGCGGGCCCGGTCGGCGCCGGGATCGACGCCGACCGAGGCCCCGGGCGCGACGGCGACGTTCTTGTCCAGGATCGCCCGGCGCACGAGCGCCCCGCGGCCGACGTCGACGCCGTGCATGAGCACGCTGCCCTCGATCGCGGAGCCGGAGTGCACGCGCACCCCCGGCGACAGGATCGAGCGCCGCACCTGCCCGCCCGAGACGATGACGCCCTGCGAGACGAGGGAGTCGACGGCCTGGCCCATGCGCCCCGGCTCGGAGAAGACGAACTTGGCCGGCGGCATCGCCGGCGCGCTGGTGAGGATCGGCCACTGCCGGTTGTAGAGGTTGAAGACCGGGTGCACCGACACCAGGTCCATGTGGGCGTCGTAGTAGCTGTCGAGCGTCCCGACGTCGCGCCAGTAGCCGGCGTCGCGCTCGGTGGCGCCGGGGACGTCGTTCGCGCTGAAGTCGTAGACCTCGGCCGTGCCGCGCTCGACCAGCATCGGGATGATGTTGCCGCCCATGTCGTGCGCGGAGCCGTCGTCGGCGGCGTCGGTGCGTACCGCCTCGAGCAACGCGTCGCGGGTGAACACGTAGTTGCCCATCGAGGCGAAGACCGTCTCGGGGTCGTCCGGCAGGCCGGGCGGGTCTGCCGGCTTCTCGAGGAACGCATCGATCCGCCGGCCGTCCGCCGACTGGATGACGCCGAACCCCAGCGACTCCGAACGCGGCACCCGGATGCCCGCGACGGTCACCTCGGCGCCGGAGGCGATGTGCTGCTCCAGCATCTGCCGGGGGTCCATCCGGTACACGTGGTCGGCGCCGAACACCACGATGTGGTCGGGCTCGTCGTCGTAGACGAGGTTCAGGCTCTGGTGGATGGCGTCGGCGGAGCCGCGGAACCACTGCGGCCCGAGCCGCTGCTGCGCGGGCACCGGCGTCACGTAGTTGCCGAGCAGCGTCGACATGCGCCAGGTGGTCGTGATGTGCTTGTCGAGCGAGTGGGACTTGTACTGCGTCAGGACGACGATGCGCAGGTAGCCGGCATTGACCAGGTTCGACAGCACGAAGTCGATCAGCCGGTACATGCCCCCGAAGGGCACCGCCGGCTTGGCGCGGTCGGCGGTGAGCGGGGCGAGCCGCTTGCCCTCGCCCCCGGCAAGGACGATCCCGAGCACACGAGGGTTGCGCATGGGCGCAGTCTGGCCCATTAGCGTTCGGGCCATGCGCATCGGGGTGCTGACCAGGGAGTGGCCGCCCGAGGTCTACGGCGGGGCCGGCGTGCACGTCGAGCAGCTCGTGCGGGCTTTGCGCTCGCAGGCCCAGGAGGTCGACGTGCACAGCTTCGGCGGCACTGCGGGCGGCGCGCAGGCGCACGCCCCCGACCCACGACTTGCGCAGGCCAACTCCGCCCTGCAGGTGCTCTCGACCGACCTGTCGATGGCCGCCGCCGTCACCGCCCGGCGCGCCGACGCCGCCGCCGGTCTGGACCTGCTGCACTCGCACACCTGGTACGCCGACCTCGGCGGGCACGTCGCAGGGCTCCTGCACGACCTTCCGCACGTGGTGACGACGCACTCGCTAGAGCCGCACCGCCCGTGGAAGGCCGAGCAGCTGGGCGGCGGCTACGCGCTGTCCTCGTGGGCCGAGCGCACCGCCCTGCTCGCCGCCGACGCCGTCATCGCCGTCAGCCGCGGCATGGCGCGCGACGTGCTGGCCTCCTACCCCGAGCTCGACCCGGCCCGGGTGCAGGTCATCTACAACGGCATCGACCCCACGGTGTACGCCCCCACGGACGACACGGCCGTGCTCGAGCGGCTCGGCATCGACCCGCGGGCGCCGTACGTGCTGTTCGTCGGCCGCATCACCCGGCAGAAGGGGCTGCCGCACCTGCTGCGGGCCGCAGCCGAGCTGCCCGGACAGCTCGTGCTGTGCGCCGGGGCACCGGACACCCCCGAGATCGGGGCGGAGGTGGACGCACTCGTCGCGCAGCTGCAGGCCACCCGCGACGGCGTCGTGGCCGTACCGGAGATGCTGCCGGTCCCCGAGCTCGTGCAGCTGCTCTCCCACGCGACCGTGTTCGCCTGCCCGTCGGTGTACGAGCCGCTCGGCATCGTGAACCTCGAGGCGATGGCCTGCGGCACGGCCGTCGTCGCCTCCGACGTGGGCGGCATCCCCGAGGTCGTGGACGACGGGCAGACGGGGCGGCTGGTGCACTACGACGCCGACGAGCCGGCCGCCTACGAGGCGGCGCTCGCCGACGCGCTCGCGGCGCTGCTGGCCGACCCCGACGAGGCCGCGCGGATGGGGCGGGCCGGGCGCGAGCGCGCGGTCGCGCACTTCGGCTGGGACGCGGTCGCCCGGGAGACGACCGAGCTCTACCGGTCCGTGCTGCGCTGAGCGGCGTTCAGCCGAGCGGGTCGGCGTCGGCGTCGAGCCCGACGAGCAGGTCGTGCAGGGCGTCGAACACCCCGGGCGTCGCGGCGAGCACCATCGCCGCCCCCGGCGAGCGTCCGCGCAGCCCACCGACCCGGGCGCCCGCCTCGGTGGCCACCAACAGGCCGGCCGACATGTCCCAGGGCGACAGGCCCTGCTCGTAGTAGGCGTCGACCCGCCCGGCCGCCACGCCGCACAGGTCCAGCGCCCCGGCACCCAGCCGGCGGATGTCGCGCACCCGGGGCAGGACGGTGGCGAGCAGCCGGCCCTGTGCCGCCCGACGCCGGGAGTCGTAGCCGAAGCCGGTGGCGACCAGCGACTGCGCCAGCACGGTGGCGCTCGAGCAGGACAGGCGGGTGCCGTCCAGGTGGGCGCCCGCGCCGCGAAGCGCCGTGTACAGCTCGTCCTTGCCCGGGTCGAGCACGACGCCGGCCTGCGTCACACCGTCGATCTCGATGCCGATCGACACCGCCCACTGGGGCAGGCCGTACAGGTAGTTGACTGTGCCGTCGATCGGGTCGATGACCCAGCGCACCCCGGTGGTGCCGGCGCGGGACGCACCCTCCTCCCCCAGCACGGCGTCGTCCGGGCGCGCGGCCCGGATGCCGTCGACGAGCAGCGCCTCGCTGGCCCGGTCGGCCGCGGTGACGACGTCGGTCGGCGAGGACTTGGTGTCGCTCTGACCGAGGTCGCCCCGCATCGACAGGGCCAGCCGGCCGGCGGAGCGGGCCAGGTCGACGGCCAGCTCGAGCAGCGCGGAGGGATCGGCAGCGTTCACACGCGCATTCTGCCTGCTGCACCGGCAGGTCGGCGTCCGCCTCGTTTCCCTCCCCGCAGCCCTCGATCGGACGGGGCGGTGTGGCATCGCACCGCCGCATGCGCTAGAACGGGATTCGGTTTCCCGTCGGCCGCCGGCCGGCCAGCCCGCCTGAGAGGACCCCCGTGGACCTGCGCTTTTCCCCCGAGGACGAGGACTTCCGCCGCGAGCTGCGGGCCTGGCTCGATGAGAACCTGCCCCAGGAGATGCGCGAGCCGGCGTTCTGGGCGGACAAGAGCGACGACGAGGCCTTCGAGGTCCGCCGCTCGTGGGAGGCCGGCAAGGCCGCCGCGGGCTACGCCGGCATCCAGTGGCCGGTCGAGTACGGCGGGCGCGGCGGCACGCCGACCATGAAGGCGATCTACGACGAGGAGATGGCGCTGGCCAACGCCCCGTCGACCGTCAACTCCCTCGGCCTGTCCTTCCTCGCCCCGACGATCATGGCCATCGGCACCGAGCAGCAGAAGCAGGGCATCATCAAGCCGCTGCTGCACTGCGAGACCATCTGGTGCCAGGGCTTCTCCGAGCCGGGCGCGGGCTCCGACCTCGCCGCGCTGCAGATGAAGGCCGAGCTGCAGGGCGACGAGTACGTGCTCAACGGCCAGAAGATCTGGACGACCAACGCGATGCACGGTGACAAGATCTTCGTGCTGGCCCGCACCAGCTCGCCCGAGGGCGGCAAGAAGCACGCCGGCATCTCGATGCTCATGGTCGACATGCAGCAGAGCGGCGTCGAGGCGCGTCCGCTCAAGCAGATGACCGGGGCGAGCGAGTTCGGTGAGGTGTTCTTCACCGACGCCACCACCCCGGCCACCGAGATCCTCGGCGGGGAGGGCAACGGGTGGGCCACCGCCATGCTGCTGCTCTCGTTCGAGCGCGGCAGCTCGGCCATCGCCCAGTACACCCAGTTCCACCAGCAGTGGGAAGAGGTCGTGCGCATCGCCGAGCAGGTCGAGCGCGACGGCTCCCCGGCGGCGCAGGACCCGGTGCTGCGCCAGCAGCTGGCGGGGGCGCTCGTCGAGCTGGAGTGCCTGAAGTACCACTCGTGGCACGTGCTGACCCAGACCTCACAGGGCCGCGACCTCGGCTTCGAGGCCTCGATGACCAAGATCATGTGGTCGGAGACCTTCCGCAAGGTCAGCGACGCCTACGAGGCGGTGCTCGGCCAGGGCTTCATGGTCACCGACCCGCTGCCCGGCCTGTCGCTCGATGAGATGACGACGCTGGCCATGTGGTCGCGCTCCTGCACCATCTGGGGCGGATCACAGCAGGTGCAGCGCACGATCGTCGCCGAGCGCGTGCTCGGCCTGCCCCGCTAGACCCGCCGTTCCCCCGTCCCGAGGAGCCACCCCCCATGCAGTTCCAGCTCACCGACGAGCAGCGCGCCCTGCGGGACGCCGTCCGCTCCTACCTGCGCGACCGCTTCGGCCCGACCCAGCTGCGCGCCTTCTGGGAGGACGAGGGCAGCGACGGCATCCCGGCCGAGCTGTGGAAGGCGCTCGGTGAGCAGGGCTGGCTGGCCGTGCTCGTGCCCGAGGAGCACGACGGCATCGGCCTCGGTCTGCTCGACGCCGCGGTGCTCGCCCGCGAGTTCGGGGCCGGCACCGTGCCCGGCCCGTGGCTCGGCACCGTGCTGGTCGGTGAAGCGCTGCGGCTGGCCGGTTCCAAGGAGCAGCAGGCCGAGCGGCTGCCCGGGATCGCGGCCGGTGAGATCAAGGGCGCGGTCGCGCTGCTGAAGCCCGGGTCGTCGCCGAGCCCGGCCGGGGCGCCCGCGAGCGTGCGCGACGGCCGGCTGTCCGGCGAGCTGCGCCTGATCGAGTACCCCGAGGCCGCCGACGTGCTGGTCGTGCTCGCCGACGACGGCGCGCTCTACCTCGTCGACCCCGGGGGCGACGGCGTCAGCGTCCACCCGCAGGAGGCGCTGGACCGCACCACCCGCCTCGGCACCGTCGTGCTCGACGGCGCGGCGGGCGAGCGGCTGGACGGCTCGGACCCGGGCGTGGTGCAGGACCTGCTCGACCGCGCGGCGGTGCTCGTGGCCAACGACCTGGTCGGCGTCGCCCGCAAGGCGATCACCGACACCGTCGAGTACGACAAGCAGCGGGTGCAGTTCGGCAAGCCGGTCGGCTCCTTCCAGGCCATCAAGCACGACCTGGCCGACCTGCACATCGCGGTCGTGTTCGCCGAGCACGCCGCCACCTACGCCGCGCACGCCGCCGACATCGACGCTCCGGACCGGCGCGAGGCGGCCTCGATCGCCAAGTCCAAGGCCGCTGACGCCGCCGACGGCGCGACCGCCGCGATGATCCAGTACCACGGCGGCATCGGGTACACCTGGGAGCACCACGCGCACTTCTCGTTCAAGCGCTGCAAGCGCGAGCAGGCCGCCTTCGGCGATGCCGCGCAGCACCGCGAGCGGCTGGCGCACCTCGTCATCGACGGACGCAAGCAAGACGAGGGCGACGTGACCGGCGCGGGCCCGGCTGGCACCACCGGCATGGCCGGCGCCGGTGTCGCGGCGGGCGCGACCGCCGTATGAGCACCGCGCTGATCACCGGTGGGGCGTCCGGCTTCGGGACCGAGGTCGCGCGCCAGCTGGTGCGCCGCGGTGACCAGGTGGTCCTCTGCGACATCGACGAGGCCGGCGGTCAGGCCGTCGCGGACGAGCTCGGAGCGCGCTTCCTGCGCTGCGACGTCTCCGACTTCGACGAGGTCGTGGCGGTCACCGAGCAGGCCGAGTCGCTGCTCGGCGGGCTCGACATGGTCTTCCTCAACGCCGGCATCTCGACCGGCTGCAGCCTCGGCGAGGACTTCGACGTCGCCACCTACCGGCGGGCGATGGGCGTCAACCTCGACGGCGTGGTGTTCGGCGTGCACGCCGCGATCCCGGCGCTGCGCCGGCGCGGCGGCGGCTCGATCGTCGCGACCGCCTCGATGGCGGGGGTGACGGGCACCCCCTTCGACCCGGTCTACGGCGCCAACAAGCACGCCGTCGTCGGGCTCGTCCGCGCGCTCGGACCGGCGCTCGCGCCGCAGGGCATCCGGGTCAACGCGTTCTGCCCCGGCTTCGCCGAGACGAAGATCATTACTGACATCCGCGAGCACCTGAGCTCCAGCGGCACACCGATCATCCCGGTCGAGAAGGCCGGCGAGTCGGTGCTGGCGGCCTTTGACTCCTCCGAGACCGGACAGGCCTGGCTGCTGCAGGCCGGCCGCGACGTGATGGTCTACACGTTCCGCGGTATCCCCGGCCCGCTGCTGGAGGACGGCTCGCCCGCCACGCCCGCCGACCCGACCGGGCCGGTGCCGATGCAGGACCTGGCCGGTACGCCGGCCGACGCCGAGCCGCCGCCGGCCTGAGGCTCCGCGTCAGGCCAGCAGCTCGGCCAGCACGACCCGCCGCCGGCGACCTCGAACGGTGTCGCGAAGCCGACCTGCGTGATGCGCGTCCAGCCCTCACCGACCGGTCCGGTGTGCACGTGCACGACCTCCGCGATGACGTCGACGACCCAGTACTCGGGCACACCCGAACGGGCATAGGTGCGCGCCTTGACGCCGAGGTCCTTGGACAGGCTGCTGCGAGAGACCTCGATCACCAGCAGCGCGCTGTCGGGATGCTCGTCGGTGCTGCGGTACGGGACGACAGCGAGGTCCGGCTCCGGCTCGGAGAGGTCGTCGGCCACGTAGGGCGCGGCGACGCTGACCATGAGCTCTTCCGGCAGGCGCCGCGACAGCAGCCGATTCAGCCCGGTCACGAGCCGGGCATGCCGGCCGCCCTTCGGGTTCAGCTCGACCAACGCCCCCTCCAGCAGCTCGACCCGCTCGTCCTCGAGCAGGCCCATCTCGACGAGCGCGTCGTACTCCACCCGCCGCAGCGGGCGCAGCGTCACCCCGGGGATGGTCGACTCGGCGATGGTCACGCCGCGAGCGTAGCGACGGATGTCGTTCGTCCCGGCGAGGTCCACGGGCTTGTCAGAAGAGCGGATCGGACGAGCGCAGCCCCTGCTCGGACCAGCGGGCGAAGTCACGGTCGGCGCTGCATAGCTCGAGGCCGTGCTCCAGCGCGATCGCGGCGAGGTGTGCGTCGCTGACGAGCCGCACGGACGGCTGCGCGTGCAGCAGGAGCTCCATGAGTTCGAGATGCCGAGATCCTGGCTCGGGGCTCCACACGGCCGGTCGGGACAGCCACGAGCGCACGACGGACAGCGCGTCCGGGACAGGTAGCGGACGTTCCCAGGCTCGCGGCTGACCGACGACCCGGATGAAGCCGGTGAGCGACGCCCACGGCAACCCGACCCGCGTGGTCCCGGTCAGGCGGTCCTGCAGCCACGAACGGGCCGGCGCGTGGCGGGGCGCAGACGTCATCGTGGCGTCCACCAGCAGATTGACGTCCACGAGGATCACCGGCGACTCAGCCCCCGCTCGACGTCCTCGTCGTCGAGCAGCTCCTTGAGGGCGCGCGGATCGAAGATCAGCACGCGTCCGGGGTCGAACGATGGCAGCTCGTACTCGTCCTGCGCCTGTCCGGCGCGACCCTCCATGGCCGCCAGCCCGGCACGGAGGAGGTCATTGACCTCCTGGCGCAGCCCGGTGCCCCGCTTCTCCCGGGACCGGGCCAGCGCCGCAGCCACGTCGTCATCGAGGGTCAGAGTGGTACGCATCATCCGAGCATACAAGCATTGACATCACGACATCAGGCTGAAGGTATGCGGTGCGCCGTCATGGCTGGTTCTTTTCGCCTGCCCAGCGTCGAACGCCCTCACGGCCGGTCAGCGCGAGCTCGGTGGCCACGTCGGCAGGGCGTCGACCCTCTCAGCACTGTGGTTGCGCGGATCCGTGGTTGCTGTGGCGACC